>Ga0208411_1000367_pt1 | contig 35361 bp, 25 predicted proteins | sample ETN01SmetaG_4_FD_185793 | JGI IMG/M metagenome (GOLD analysis project Ga0208411, IMG submission 185793) | Marine microbial and viral communities from oxygen minimum zone, Eastern Pacific Ocean - ETNP2014F12-01SV261 (SPAdes) (version 2) | ecosystem: Environmental > Aquatic > Marine > Oceanic ... | reverse complement strand
GGGATCACTTTCTACCGATATTAATGCAATTCATAATGGAGCTGATGATAATGCTTCTGGTACAGCAGGGATTTTGGAGTTAGCTGCAAAATTATCATCTAAACCAGGTAACCTTAAGCGCTCGATTATTTTTATGGCATACAATGCAGAAGAAGAAGGGCTTTTGGGGTCAAAATATTTTGTTGAAAACCCTACAGTTGATCTTTCAAAAGTTACGGCTATGATTAATATGGATATGATCGGTCGGATGTCCGATAACAAGGTAACTGTAGGAGGGACAGGAACGTCACCAAGCTTTAAATCAATATTAGATGAAATTGAATCAGATCATGACATCATATTGCGCCGTAGCGCAGAAGGATATGGCCCCAGTGACCACGCGAGCTTTTATGTAAATGATATACCGGTATTATTTTTCTTTACAGGAACTCATACAGACTATCATAAACCAAGCGATGACTGGAATCATATTAATGCAGTTGGTGAAAAACAAATTTTACACATGGTACATGATATTATATATAAAATTGATTCATTTGATGAACAACTAATTTTTGCAAAGTCAGGGCCACAAGCACCAACTCAAACACGGCGCAGCTTTAAGGTCACTTTAGGCATTATCCCATCTTATGGCAGTGAAGTTGAAGGATTAGAAATTGATGGAGCGAGAGCTGATGGGCCAGGAAGTAAAGCAGGTCTTAAAAAAGGAGATATTATTATTGAGATTGGTGGAAAAGATATCAAAAATATTTATGATTACATGTATCGTCTTGGAGAGCTAAATCCGGGTGAAAATATCAATATTAAAGTACGCAGAGGTGATAGAATAATTGATTTAAAGGTTAATTTGTAAGAATTCTTTTTTTGAGTTCATCTCGAAGTTCTAAAACGGCTTTAACATAGTTATCTGCATGGTTATAAGCATATACAGCTTTATAGACTTGTTCCTTATTTGAGGGATTTGAAACAGGATAACCATTCTTTACAAGATAATTCGCAACACTCGCAAAAACATCTGCCCAAATATAAGGTTGCCTTATCCCGTCACTATTTCCATCGATTGCATAGGTATTAAAACTTGAAGGTATAAACTGACCATAACCAAACGCACCAGCATATGAACCTTTAATGGAATGTGGTGGTATATTATCTTTGTAACAGAACGCTAGGTATGCAACGAGCTCTTTTTGCGCCCATTTTGAACGCCGAGGCATTTTTGTAATTTGCGTATATAGTGAATTGAAAACTGTAAATTTCCCTTTATGTCGGCCAAAATTACTTTCTACTCCAACAATACTTAATATTAAGAAAGCATCAACTTTTATATTATTTGAAATATCTTCTAAGATTTTTTGATGTTTTTTATAAAAAACATCTCCTTCATTTATTCTAGACTCTTTTACAAACAGTTTTCGATATTCTGGCCAACTTTTCTTTTCATATGGTTTAGCAAAACGTTCTAATATTTTATCATGTACTGTTATTCCTGAATGAGAAAATGTCTTATTTAAATATTCTTCAGGAATACCCATTTTTAATGCATCAGGTCGGATAGATGAAAGTACAGGATCATCTTTACCTAAAAGTAAACCAAATATTAATAATGGAATTAATTTACCCATTCAGCAATAAAGATATTAGTATCCCCATTTTTTTTCTGGTTACGATTTGACGCAAAAACAAAGTATTTACCGTTTGGACTAAACATTGGGAAACCATCAAAACCATCAAAAAATGTAATTCTTTCCAAGTTAGTTCCATCTGTGTTTACAGCCCATAAATCAAAATCGCGCCCGCTTGGGTCAGCCATATTTGAGCAAAAAACGATTCTTTCATCATTGGGGAAAAAATATGGGGCAAAATTGGCAGCATCATTAAACGTTATTTGTTTTTTATTTGTACCATCAGAATTCATAATTCTAATTTGTAGGTTCATTGGTCTTATCATGCTTTCGGCAATTAAATTATTATAATCTATAATCTCTTTATCAGACTCTGGATAATAAGCACGCCAAACAATTTTTTTACCATTATGACTAAAGAATGGTCCACCATCATAACCCAACTTCTTTGTTAGCATACGCTTATCTGTCCCATCAAGATTCATAGTCCAAACTTCAAGATCACCAGAAATTATAGATGTATAAACTAATTTACTTCCATCTTGTGCGATAGTTGCTTCTGCGTCATAGCCTGGAGTTTGGGTTAATTGTTCCATATCTGAACCATCAATGTTGCTCCGAAAGATATCATACCCCTCATAAAGTTTCCAGACATATCCTCTGCTAAAATCAGGTGGAGGAGGACAAGACTTATTATCATGATGGGTAGAAGCATAAACTATTTTATTATTATTTGGATATTGAAAATACCCGCAGGTTGTAACACCATCGCCTGTGGAGGCTAATTCAATCTCTCCTGATTTAATGTCCATAATATAAATTTGGTCACAAAGACCATCGCCATCATGAGATTGAAAAATCAGTTTTTTACTATCTGAACTAAAATATGCTTCAGCATTTTCGCCACTAAATGTAAGTTGACGAAGATTTTTAAAATGCAGTTCGTTCTCAACAATATGCTCATTTGCAGTACCATCAACTAAAGATGTGTTTTGATTAATGGCATTCCACCTCATCAAACCTAAAAATCCAACAGCAATTACGATAACCACTGCATATTCTTGTAATGATTTAGACATTTATTAAGTCCCCGCTAGTTTTATTAAATATGAATTTACAAATTATTTTCTAATCTATATTTTTTTACATTAGGATTATTTTTGTATTTACCATGGCATTCTTCTGGTAATAGCGCTGCAATTCTACACATCATCTCATCACCTATATATTTCAACTCTTTTTCTTTTTGCGAACGATCCTTTGGAAGTTCAAACGGGCCAAAAGGTTTCCCAACTCGGATAGAAATTTTTGGGCGGATTCCACTAAAAATATAATTCCACAAACCTTTCTTTAGCCCGTATATACTCATTGGCACTATTGGCACTTGCCCTAAGGTTGATAAAAAAACCGCACCTGGTTTTGCCGATCTTAATTCATCACTTAAAGTGTCACCTTCTGGGAAAACCCCCAAGATTTCTTTCTTGGCAAACACCTTCTTTGCCATTTTTATAGTTGATGGGGCAAGATGAGCTCGGTTTGTTGGGATAAAGCCATATAGCCAAACTGCCCAATAATTGTACCATTCGATTACCTGGTCACTTGCAACTAGAAAGTTAATTGGTCGCTGGAGTGCAAAAAGAAAAAATGGAGGTTCAGAAACATTAAAATGATTTGCTACAACTATAAATGGTCCTTCCTTTGGAATATAATCACGACCCTTTACTTTAATTTTCCCAACTATTATTCCCAAAAACAAGGCTGCGTATCCCAGTGTGTAACGAACCCACGTAGGTCTGGGCTTAAATAGGTCTAATTTTGTTCGGGCAGTCAAGATGGGAATTGATTAAGAATATACCCAATACAGGCACTTAGTTTTTTCCCAAAAGGAATATGTAAAAACTCATTTGGGCCATGCGCATTAGACTCAGGCCCCAATACCCCAGTAATAACAAACTGAGCATTGGGAAATTTTTCACCTAACATTGCCATAAAAGGTATTGTGCCACCCTCGCCCATCGATAGGGCAGGTTTGTTATAGAAAGTATTAGACGCATCTTGAATGGCCGTATCTAACCAAGAAGACAACTTAGGTGCGTTCCACCCATTTGCAGGCTCTTCCCAATCGATATTAATTGAAGAATTATAGGGAGGATTTTTTGTTAAAACTGCATTGACTTCATCCATAGCGGTGTTACAATCAATATCAGGCGGAAGACGGAATGAGAGTTTTAACGTTGTGTAAGGCCTAAGGACATTGCCACCATCTTTAACAGCAGGTATCCCATCAGCCCCAACAATTGACAAGGTAGGACCCCAAGTTCGTTGAATTTCACCTGCCATTGAATCTTGTGTCATCGGTTCCATTTTGTTATGCCATGGAAAAGAATCTGTTTCCCCTTGCAGTTGGTCAATCTTTTTTTGTATTTCTTCCAAACGATGTTTGGGGACATTAGTATGTAGAGCCTCCACTTTAATTTTGCCTGTTGATTCATCCTCTAAACGTGAAAGAAGTTGCCTAGCTATTCTAAATGATGATGGGACTATTCCACTAGCACTCCCAGAATGGACGCCTTCATTAAGAACATCAACACGGAGCTCACACGCAATCATACCCCTAAGTGAAACTGTAGTCCAGAACTGATCATAATTACCAGCTCCGGAATCAAGACATACAACCAGATCAACCGCACCAATAATATCTTGATATTCATCAATATAGTATGGCAAGTCTGGGGATCCACTTTCCTCACAAAACTCGATTAATATAACTATTCTTGGCAATACAACATCTTGGTCAATTAATGCATTTACAATACCCAAAGATGCAAATAATGCATAACCATCATCTGCGCCACCACGTCCATACAATTTTTCATCTTCAATTTTAGGTGTCCAAGGTCCATATCCTTCATCCCAGCCAGTCATTTCAGGTTGTTTATCTAAATGACCATACATGAGAATATTTCCATCCCTTTTCCCAGGGATATCAAGAATAATGAGAGGAGTTCTCCCTTTTAATCTCTTTATATGTAATGTGCTATTTTTAGGACGGTGTTGTTCAACCCATTCCTCTGCTAACTTAAGCACTTTATCCATGTGGCCAGCACTTTCCCAATTTGGGTCGAAAGCAGGTGATTTATTTGGGATTTTAATATATTTTTCCAAGGTAGGAACAATTTCTTCATCCCAAAATAAATTTAAATTATTTTGTAATTTTTCAGGGTTCATTTATTTTGTTAAGGCCTTTATATGTTAAGGCAATAGTATCGAATTAGATAACAGTTAAAAGGGTAGGTCGTCCTCTTCGTCTCCGCTTGAAGCGGGTTCGGCAGCTTGGGGGCCATCATTTTCCATCTTACGACCTAGCATGGTGAACATATCACAAACCACTTCTGTTGTATAACGTTTTATTCCATCCTTATCTTCCCAATTTCTTGTTTGTAACTTTCCTTCCGTGTAAACCAATTGACCCTTTTTCAAAAGATCCCCAGCTAATTCAGCAGTCTTACCAAACATGACACAACGATGCCATTCAGTTTTATCTTGGAGTTCTCCATTGGAATCTTTCCAAGATTCATTTGTCGCTACATTGAAATTAGCTACGGCTGCCCCCGACGGCGTGAACCGAGTTTCTGGGTCGCCACCCAAATGCCCAACTAATACAACTTTATTGACGCTTCCTTTTTGCATAACTTACTCCTAACTTATTTTTCGTGTTACTTACGCGTGTGTTTTATACTACAATTCAAATTTAATTTGTAGCAAATACTTTTTACCATATTTTTGGTATCAAAATTTTTCTATCTTTAGGATATTCCTCAAAATATTTGATATACCACCGATGATTTGATTGCGATCGTGGCACAAGATTTGCAAGGGCCCACACTGCAAAAGATAGCCCCGCTAGAGACCAGGTTGCTATTGCCCAACCTATCCACTCTATAATTTCCCCAAAATAATTGGGACACGATATCCATTTAAATAAACCCCCATATGGTATTTTATAATCAAGATTCCCTTTTTGTCGGAGACTAAATAATATGTTATCTGAATGTATATTTATTCCCATCCCTGTTATAAAAATAGCTACGCCAATAATAAATTGTGGACTATAAAGCCATTCTATTGGATAGGGATAGTGAAGACTGTATACCCACTCCGCATTTATCCAGGCATTGATAGAATTAAAGCCAACAGCAAAAAGTGCAATGCTTATTGGCATTTTTTTACTAGTAATATGTGCTCTTGCTGGCCATACCCAACTGCGATGGATATAGTGTGTAATCCAAATGATATAAAATGTAATACCAACTGGATCTATTGCCTCCCAACGACTTACTCCAATCCCAAAAAATATTGTCATGACAATAATACAGGGAGATTCCATAATTACCCAACCTAGACGCGCTGGTATACGAGGTCCCCACCCAGGACGTTCATGCCGACCATATGGAGCACGGATGAACATTAGGAGAATAAATGTACAAGCTGCAATCCCTAGCCATATCCATATTGTCAATTCGTATTGGGCTTGATTAATTAACATTATTTTTCATCCAATCAATTGTATCATTTATTGTTTTTTCTAATGCTCGCGGATTATGTCCCAATATTTTTTGCGCTAATTCATTTGATATAACTTTAGACTGCACAGCTAAAGCATGAAGCCCCCCTCTACTTAGCGAAGATCGTTTGCCAGTTATTTTTGATTTAATCCATGATAAAGGTATGCCAGCATAAGCTGCCCAGAGAGGGAATGTTGCATAAGTTGTTCGAATTTTCAATTTACTTGAAATAATTTCTGCTATTTGAGGAAATGATGCCCATTTGCCCGACAAAATATAATTTTGACCAGCTTTCCCACGATTAACACAATTTATTGCTGATATTGCCACATCTTGGGCATCAACCCAGTTATACCCTGCTTTAATTGTTAATAGCATTTTTCTATTCATAATATCCATTAGCACTTGTCCCATTCGGCTGGGCTTGTAGTCGTAAGGACCCAGGACACCTGTCGGGTGTAAAATACTTGCGTTTAATCCGCGCTTGCAAGCATCGTAAACTATTTTTTGAGCCAGCGCTTTACTTTGGTCATAGGGTGCGGCATTGGGCGCGCATTCCAAAGGGCGCTCTTCATTGAGTGGTAGTTTAATGGGATGCTGTTCGAAGGCATGAATACTGGAAAAATGAATAAATCGAGAAATATTTGAGTTTAAAGCAGCGTCACACATATTTTGAGTCCCCTCAACATTGATTTTTTTCATACGAGCCAGATCAACATCTTCCACAGCAACATAAGCAGCCAAATGAAATACTGTATCACACCCTTCCATTTGATTAGATAACAATGATGCGCTTGAAAGGTCTCCACTAACCTTTTCTATTTTTAAACCCTCAAGAGCTCTTGAATCTTTATGTATTAAACAACGAACGCTCCACCCAGATTCAAGTAGTTTTCGCACTAAATTTGCCCCAAGATGTCCGGCTCCCCCAGTCACAAAAGCTTTTCTCATTTAGCATCCTTTTATAAAATTATAAGATTAAACGGCTAATCCTAACTCAAAATTGGTTACAAATTTTGATTCAATAATATCTAAAACCAAGGAGTGTCGGTAAAAAATATGTTTTGCAATTCATTTTTATTATAGTAAGATCAATCGTGAAACTTTATCAAGGGGGGTCTTGTTTATGACCCTCCTAAAACATTTTAACTATTCACAATGGAGGGCAAAATGCGTAAAAGCATTGCATTATTCGTCGTAACACTCCTTTTACCTGGGCTAATTCTTGCACAGGCAAAAATAACAGGTAGTGTAACCGATGCAAGTACTGGTGAAAAGCTAGTAGGTGCAAACGTAATTGTCGAGGGAACTGAAGTTGGTACATCTACTGACGTAGATGGAAACTATTCATTAACAGTTCCTGCTGGTTTAGGTACCGCCAAAGTAACTGCTCGATATATTGGCTATAGACAAGCCACTGTCACAGTTACAGCGTCTGGCACTCAAGACTTTTCTTTGAAAGAAGACGTTTTGAAAATGGATGCAGTGATGGTCACAGGAGTGGCCGGAGCACTTACAAAAACCAAGACACCGTTTGCTATTGATAAAATTGATAGGGAGGTCCTTGAAATGGCCCCCGCAACGACAGTAGAATCTATGATTCGCGGTAAATCAGCTGGTGTAAAAGTTGTTAAATCAACTGGTGAACCAGGCTATGCTGCTTCTGTTCAGTTGCGTGGAGCAACTAGCATTAATGCTAGTGGTCGTTCGCAAGCGCCACTTTATATCGTTGATGGTATCATTATTGACCCGTCAATTTCAGGAAGCCCCATGGGTGATATTAGTCCTGACGACGTGCAAAATATTGAGATTATTAAAGGTGCTGCAGGCGCATCAGAATATGGCGCTCGTGCAGCGAATGGTGTTATTGCTATTACAACCAAACGTGGTTCCGAAGTTGGCTTAGGCCAAACGCGTTTCAATTACAAGATGGAGCAGGGCTATAATCAGCTTGCTGGATCGATTGAAACAAATGGTTCTCACTGGTATAAAACTGATCCTTCTACAGGCTATTTTGTTGATGCAACCGACGGTCTTCCTTATGACCCTCGTGATGATACGAAAAACCCTGATGTGGTAAATTATTCAGATAGTAGCTGGGCAGCCGGCTATTACTTTGCTGATCAGCCATATAAATATTCAGCAACAGGTGAAGCTGGCAGTGGTTCTCCAGTACTGCTTCCTGACAATGGTGGACGCCCTGGGTATGATCATATGGCAGCAATGTTTTCTGATGGTAATTATACAAAACATAACTTTTCAATGAGTCGTAATGGAGAAAGCTTTAATGTTTTTGTAAGTCTTAATAATCATAAAGAAGATGGTGTTTTTGGAAAATTTATTGAAGGATTTAATCGGAATACATTCAGATTAAATACGGATGTTAATCTCCCCTATGGTATCAAGTTAGGATTTAGCTCCTTACTGTCGAAATCATTCAAGGAAGAAACAAATTCAGGATCATTTTTTGATGTGACTTTTTTCCCATGGGATGTGGATATTTTGAAAAAAGATCCCGATGGAGACTATTATATTCAACCAGACCCACGCAATGCTGAAGAGGCAAACCCTATCTATCAGATTGCAAACAATGAAAGATTAAACACAAGAGATCGTACTCTTTTAGGCTCAAACTTCAGCTGGGCGATTATGCCTCAGCTAAGAGTGGTTGGATCCTTAAGCTTTGATCGATCTAATCGAGTTTGGAAAAATTATTATCCAAAAGGCTGGAAAACAGTTACGCCAAGCCCAAACTATAATGATGGTAATTTGACGAAATCTAACCGAAGCGAACAATCGATTAACGGTGACGTAGGGATGACCTATGCTACTCAAATGGGGGCTATGGACTTAATTGCAAAAGGTCGCTATAACTACGAAGCTTATAATTACAATTATCGCAGTGGGAATGCTTGGAACCTAGCCGTAGCGGATGTTCCTCAGCTGGAGACTGGTGCTGATAAGTCTGTAGGCTCATCGAATCAAAAGATTAATTCAGATGGTTTTTCAGGAGGCGCACAGATGGACCTATTAGACCGATATATTCTGGATGTGACGCTTCGTCAGGATCGTAGTTCATTGTTTGGACCTGAAAACCGAATTAATAACTATTTTAAGGTTAGTGGTGCGTATCGTATGAGTGAAGAAGCTTATTGGGGCGCACTCAGTGGAATGCTCCCTGAATTTAAGGTTCGCTTTAGTCATGGAACTGCTGGTGTTCGTCCAGCTTTCTCACAGCAATATGAAGTATGGTCTGTAGCAGGTGGAAACATCTCAAAAGGAGCTTTAGGTAACGTGGATCTTAAGCCTCAGACTACGACAGAAACTGAGATGGGTATTGATTTTAGTGTAATGGACAGGCTCTCTGTTGAGATCACTCAATCCACAACAGTGAATGAAGATCAATTGCTTCCTGTGCCATTGGCTGGATTTTACGGATATAGCTCTCAGTGGAGAAATGCAGGTACGCTTGAAGCTGAAGCAACAGAAATATCTCTGAATGCGTCAGTTCTAAACACTAGGGATATGTCCTTGTCCGTTGGATTTAATTGGGACAAATATGATCATAATATCACAAGCTTTAAGATGCCATCGTATCTTTATAGCGCTGGTGGGCCCAAAATTTTCTACATGAAAGAAGGTAGTCAGTATGCATCCTTTTGGGGTACAAAATGGGCAACAGACACCAAACATCTACCTGAAGCGGATCAAGCGAGCTCATCGCAGTTTCAAGTAAATGATGATGGTTATTTAGTGTGGGTTGGTGATGGCAATACATACAAAGACGGTATAGCTAAAACGCTATGGGGTAAAACCAGTAGTGGAATGAGCCAAACTTATAACTGGGGTCGACCAGTTCAGTATGTTGATTCAGATGGTAATAAGATTCACCAGATTGGTACTTCTGTCTCTGATTTTGGGTATGCATTTAATACAACCCTACGTGTTCAGGGCCTTACAGTATTTGCACTGTTTGATGGACAAAGTGGAGGCAACATTTATAATCATACTCGTCAATGGGGAGCCCGTGAAGCAGCTACTGGCGATGTAGATCAGTATGGTAAAGAGGATGGTCTTAAAAAACCAACCATCTATTACCGCGATCTATACCATGTGAATGCACCGAATGACTTCTATGTTGAAGATGGTTCTTATCTAAAGCTTAGAGAATTAGCTGTGAGATTCAATGTAGCAAGCCTCGTTGATCTTCGCGGATTTGGTGTTAGCGGTTTAAACGTAGGTATTGTTGGAAGAAACCTACTTACTTGGACCAAATATAAAGGCTATGACCCTGAAGTTGGTCGTGGCGGTGGTCAATTAGGGTCTGCGGTTAATGCACGTGTAGATTCCTATACGTATCCAAATTACCGCACCTTCTCATTCACTTTAGACGTTGACTTTTAAGGAAAGGAGAGTATAAAAATGAATATTACAAAAAAAATAATGAGTCTTGCGATGGTTGTTGTTCTATCTCTGAATGGCTGTGCCGATTTAGATGTGAGCAATACCAATGCGCCTGACCAGGCTCGTGCTCTCGCTTCACCTGAAGATGTAGAGTCGTTGATTAAGAGTACATTCTTGTCGTTTTGGCAAGGTATTCATGTAACTGGCGGATCGTTTAATCCTGGAGTTATGGCAGATGCCAATACCTCATCTTGGGGTAACTATGGAATGCGCGAAATGGCTTCTGAGCCTCGAGCGGCAGTAAATAATAGCCCCGCATGGAATTATGCCTATGCTCTTGAGGAGCCATGGTACTATTGGTATGGCGCAATTTCGGCTGCTAAAGACGGCTTAGCTTCATTAAAAGCGGGTCAAGAAGGTGGAAAAAACTTTTTGGCTACAGCAGACGATGATAAGCGAGCTGAGATATTCGCTAATTTCGTAATGGGTGCATCGAATGCCATGGTTGCTGTTTATTATGACCAAGGCTTTTATGTTGATGAATCAACGGACTTTAGCCAGACTCCCGAATTATCAGCATATGCAGATCATATGAAAAGTGCTCTTACGGCGCTTAATGCTGTGATCGCAGATGCGAATGCGAATGCATCTTTAACTATCCCTGAGGATTGGATGCATATTGCCGGTTTAACTATGGCTGATTTAGCTAAAATTACACATGGTCTTGTCGCCCGCTGGACAGCTGGCGTAGCAAGAACAGCACAAGAGCGTGGTACTGTCGATTGGGCATCAGTTAAAAGTCATGCATCACAAGGTGTTCCTTTTGCCCCTGTGGGCGATGGAGAGTACTGGTGGTCACGAACTCAATATTACTGTGGTGTTTCACCTAGTTGGGGACGTTCGGACTATAAAATGCTTGGGCCCGCTGATAAGTCATCCGGTTATGCAGATTGGTTGGCTAAACCTGTTGCAGATCGTAAAGCCTATAGTATGGAAACCGATGATAAACGCATTACAGGACCTCTTGATGCTGATGGTAAGCAAACCCAAGGTCTTTATGCTAAAAATGAGTATAGAACTCGTTTAATCGCTTCTCGTGGTACGTATCATCAAACATTTTATCTATTCAACAGGAATAGGGATTATGCAGTTGATGCAGGTCTACAGGGGCCGATGCATGATGTAACACAGGCTGAGCTTGATTTATTGCTAGCTGAAGCAGCTCTCCGAGGAGGAGATGCAGCTACTGCAGCAACTCTTATAAATAATAGCCGTGTAACAAATGGTGGCTTAGCTGCAGCAACTGCTGCTGATGGAGCAGGTGCCTCTACGGATCAACCCAATGCCATGGATGGTGGATCATTATGGGCAAAGTATAAATACGAAGCCATGATAGAAAATTGTCTTATTCATCCTTATACGGGATATATGAATAAACGTGGGTGGGGCGATTTGCTTCCCGGCACACCAACTCATTTAGCTATCCCAGGGAAAGAGCTTGAAATCTTATTAATGGATAACTATACCTTTGGTGGCCAAGATAAAATTGGTCAGCCAGGAACAGCGGGTAAGATCCTCAATAATGGTTTTCGTTCTCGAGGGTTTATGATTGAGTTTGACAAAGTCACACCGCTTGTAGACGCGGACTTACACTAATTGTGTATTAGGTGTATAGGGGATGTGTATTAATAACATTCAAAATATACACTAATCATACACTTTTGTGTATATCAAATTGATATAAAAGAAGGCCCTGATAATTCAGGGCCTTCTTTCGTTATAAAATGAGGATATTTTTATGAGTAAAAAGCTAATCACTATTTTAAGTTTTATTGTGTTAATTATATTCGCATGCTCTGGAGGTGCATCCTCTACAGCTGTTCGTGATTATCGATTAACTGTAGGAACTGCTACTATGGACGATTTTACTACGATATCAAACAGAATACTGAATCGTTCTCGATATGTGGTAGATCGAACAGAAGATCGCGGTTCTGGTGCTATTATTGACTGTAAATATGAATATCCAGCGATTTCTAACGAAGAAGTCCTAGCTGGTATTGAGGAAGTACGATATAAATTAACGCTTGAAGCTAGAATGAAAGGTAGTGGTGGAGAGATGTATAACGTTCGCGCGATAGTTAAATCATACGGACGTTATAAGGGCTCATCAGATTGGATAGAGATTATGACGAGCGAAATAACAAAAAAACGTGTTAAATCCTTCTCAAATGAATTAAAGACAGAATTTGAGAATCGTATTCGGTCGTTCTAACTAGCTAAAGGGTATAATTAGAGCCGTTAATAAGAATGTCCAAAGAATACTGCATTTAGCAACAATCCATTTGAGCCATACCAGAAGGCACGAAAAGAAGGATTATCCGCAAACAAAATAACGTGACCAGACCCTTCTCTCTTCGCAATTATAGAAGCTGTATTCTTCATTTCAACCAGTTTTTCCTCAGATATATATCCGCTAAGAAGAGGTTTATTTGTATATCGAGCTACATTAGCTGCCGAACTTGTTGATAAATCAAAAAATGTATCACCTCTACGGAATATGGGTGCCTTTTTGCTATATCCATACCCAATCGGATGTGTATTATCTAAATTAATCTCAAAAATTGCCCCTCCGATTCGTTGACCCCCTGTGACCATTCTAACTTGATCGTATGGAATATCAAGAGTTTGTTTCAAAGGATTTTTAATCTTTTCCGTAACAATTTTTTTATTAACCACCCATTTAGAACCACTCTGAATTGAAATCAGTGTCCCACCGTTCTTAATCCAGTCTTTTAAGGCGTTAATATCCGTTGTATCTAGATTGCCATAACCTCCACCTGGTCCATAGCCTCCATCAGGTAAAATAATGGTATTATACTTTGATAGTTTAGAAATATTAAGTTTATTTGCATTTAGCAACGATACAGGCATGCCCATCCTATAATTCATTAGATGCCAGACCTCACCAACACCATATGATGAAGTTCCATCTCCTGACAAGATAGCAACCCTAGGTTTCTGTAGCACGGCTTGGAAAGCTCCTCCTAGATCAGGTCCAGTAGGAGTAGATGCTGAGTTAGAAGCATAAATAGAAACATGATCTTCTTTAGCTAAAGTTATCATCAACTTATGTATTTGTGTTTCAGTGATGTTCGCATCTGCATCTCTTTGTTGTACTGGTATAACGATTGTTCCTCTATTAAACTTCATTTCTTGTCCGCCAATTATTGCTGAAAAGGGTTCGTTTGTTAATCGTGGTCTAATACCGGCTTTCATGATACTATATAAGCTTTTAGGTGCATAATAACGATTCCACTTCATAAGATATGCGGACTTTGCCCTTCCACCAATAACACTTCCACCATCCAGTGAGACTGGATCAAGCTGTGTACCCATATAGGCTACAGGGTTTTGTTTAAGTTCAAATGTTTTAACGCCATATGCTAGAGGAAGAGTCCAGGCCGATACGTCATAAAAGAGTGAGTCTTCAAAGGTAGTGACTTTTTCCATAACTCCTTTTAAAAAACGAGTTTGGGGTTGATCTGTTGGGATTACGATAGCTTCACCAGGAAGATATTTCATTTTGTTGACATTAATTGACTTTTTTAGTTCATATGCTACAATTCTGTGTTTTTGTAGGTTTTGGACCAGCATTTGAGCACGGGTTCTATTCTCTTTAAGATCAATAAGGTATCCTTTGACGGTATTTTTCTTTGCAGCATTGGTAGATGTTGCGTAAAAATCGCGATGATAACTTAAAAAGTCCTTCCTAAGGCTAACCAATCCATCTAAGGTTCCTAATGTAGCCATAAAGTGATTTCTAACAGTAAATGCATAAGTGAGCTTTCCTTGGTTTGTATCAGTTTCAAGTGCTCTCGATGAGGCCTGTTCAAATAAAATACCGACAGAGCCATGGATATCACCAAAAGATGAACCCTTTCCATAATAAAAATCATCATAGGATTGTTGAGAATAGTACATGGATTGAATGTCATCTAAGCGTTTGGCATGGAAGGGCGCTAGTTTATTGGCTAAATCAATAGTTCCTTGAGGAGTATTTGGGTTATTTCTACTTGGGATTCCAGGTTGAAAGAAGAATGTAGAATTTGCTCCCATTTCATGCGCATCAAGTAGGAATTGGGGTCGCCAGTGGTGAAATAATTTTATTCTGCCATTAGATTCAGGTTGGGTAACTGGCATCCAATCACGGTTCATGTCAAAAAGATAATGGTTGGTTCTACCTCGTGGCCAAGGTTGATTGTGTTCTCTGTCTTGGGTATCTGAAGATGGAACTGCACCCCGATTACCATTTACCCAATTAACAAATCGATCTCGACCATCAGGATTAAACATAGGATCAACAATTAAAACGGTATTTTTTAATATATTATCAATTTCCTTGCCTGTACCGGCAGATAAATGATATAATAAAAGCAATGATGCCTCAGTTCCACTTGCTTCATCACCATGAATTGAGAACCCTAGATAAGCGACCATGGGCATTTTATTCATATCAGTATCTTTAATTTTCTTAGGAGTATCAGATAAACTAAGATTTGCCTGTCGGATAGATTCCAGTTTTTTATGATTATCAGGGTGAGTAACAATGGCATGAATCAATCGTCTACCCTCATGGGTTAGGGCGTGATCTTCTAATATAACTCGCTCGCTTTGATCTGCGATAGCTTCGAAATAATCAACAACTTGATCAGTCCGTGTATGGCGAGTTCCCACTCTATGGCCCAAGATCTCTTCAGGTTTGGATATAGCCGGGCTATATCGAATGCCCGGCAACTTCATTGGGAGTTCAACTGTTTGTTGACAATATATTACACTGATAAATAAAAATATAGATAACCGTTTCATGAAATTATTCCTCTATAATAATGAATTGTTTTTTCGAAAGTTAAAACTATGGGACTATTGAATCATGGATAATTTAGTGTTAAACCTATAATTACAATTAAATTCTTTTAGGCTTAAGGAGTAAACACAAATGGCATCCTCAGTTTTTCAAATTAATGTAAAACCCAATACACCGGGAGAAGTGGGACTGCCCAAGATTACTATAGATTCAGGAAATTTTTCTTTATCGGGCATTGAAGGTGATTATAATCGATTTCGTTTCAATAAAAAAAATAATGATCCTGATATGGCTATCATGCTTATCTCGATGGATATTATAGAAGAGCTAAATAATGAAGGATGGCCTGTAAAGCCCGGAGATTTAGGCGAAAACCTGACCCTGTCCAATATTGATTACAGAACAATTAAACCTGGGCAGCACTATACAGCTGGTCAAGCAGAGTTGGAGATTTCAATTATTTGTGACCCATGTTCAAATTTGAATGTTTTACCTTATGTAGGTGAAGATAAAGTTTCAACTTTCATCAAAACATTAATGAAACGAAGAGGCTGGTATGCTCGCGTGATTAAGGAGGGTCTCGTTTCATCTGGAGATCCATTCTTACTTATATAATTTATTATAAGGATATTGAATTGGCAGAATTACATATAAAAGGAATGCATTGTGACGCATGTGTTTCCACTATTGAAAGAGCACTTTATCAGGTAGAAGGAGTTTCAAAAGCAGTTGTAAACCTAAATCAAAATAGAGCAATTATTGATGGCAATGCTCCCCTTAAGGATCTTACCAAGGCAGTTAGCGAGGCAGGCTATGAAGCAACGTTTGTAGATGGGAATTCTGAAAATGCTAATGCTTCAGAAAAAAGATCAGAAGGTAATTCAACAAAACTTTTCCCATTATATCTAATTTTTTTCTATATAACAGTATCTACTTTGTTAATCAATAGATCAAATATAAACCTGACAGATTTTATGTTTGATTTTATGGGACTTTTCTATATTGTATTCAGTTTTTTTAAATTTCTAGACTATAAAAATTTCCCCAAAACATTTAAAATATATGATCCTATTGCTCAAATAATACCAGTATACGGCTGGCTTTACCCCTTTATAGAAAGTGTATTAGGATTAGCCTTTCTTATGAGAACAGAACTATACCTATCATTATTAATTACATTAGTTATTCTTGGCGCGACAACCTTTGGAGTAGTACGTTCATTAATTAACAAAAAATCGATCCAATGTGCCTGCTTGGGCACGGCTTTAAATTTACCGATGACAACAGCAACAATAGTTGAAAATAGTATCATGTTATTAATGGCTTCATGGATGTTAATTACATTTTAATTGAGAGCTCTATCCAATATGTTTTTTTAATGATAGTTTTACTTTAAAAGCAATAATCCTAGAATTTGTGACTTTAATCACATTTTTTTAAATAAAAAAATCACAACCAAGCACAAATAAATGTTGTCTCTAAAACTTATAACCATCTGCTTATTAACGGTAACATCTATTGTAAGTGCAATACAAACACACTAAATTTTTTTAAAAAAAAGCTTTGTAACCCTTAAAAAAAAACTATTATGTTCCGGATGAGGTAAGAGGGGTATTCGTACGTCTAGGCGTACTAGTACGTGCATACCCCCAGTACCATAAAGATTTTTTTAATATTAAAAAGTAACAGTTAAGTGGAGTAGTATAATGAAAAAACTCACAACCTTATTAATAGCCGCTGTATTAACCTCAGGTCTGTTTGCGCAGAACTTGTCAGGTAAAATAAGTGGTACCGTTACATCTGATGGCCAAGCCTTAGTAGGTGCAAATGTCATTCTAGAAGGAACGACAAGTGGTGCAGCAACAGATGTAGATGGACAATATTACATTTTTGACGTTCAACCAGGTCTATACACGTTACGTGTAAACTATATTGGATATAAATCCCAGATAGTTTCAAATGTTCGTGTGACGATTGGACTTACAACCTTACAAAACTTCGAGCTAGAAGTTGCAGCGGTTGAAGGTGAAACAGTAGAAGTAACTGCTGAGAAACCTTTGATTGAGATAACTGCAACAAATGTTGCAAGAAATATGGACTCTGAAGCGATTGAGAACTATGCTGTTCGTAATGTAACCTCAATGATTGCAAGTCAAGCAGGTGTAGTTAAAATGCATGATGGTCTTCACCTTCGTGGTAGTCGCGGCTCAGAGATTGGTTATACGCTTGAAGGTGCATCAATGACAGGTGCTGGTGGTAAAGTTGTATCAAATGCTATCCCTGAAGCTTTGGAAGCTATTGCTGTTCAAACGGGTGGTTTTGATGCTAGTGTTGGTAATGCCAATGCGGGTATGGTTCAGCAATCACTTAAAACGGGTGGTAGCAAAATATCAGGCTCTGTGTTGATGGAAGGAATGCAAGGTGGTGATCCATGGGCAGCTACAGGCGATAATGATCTAACACTTACACTACAAGGCCCAGTTGGCAATAAAGTTCGCTTTTTTGGTGCTCTTAGAAAAACCCATACTGATAATTATAAAACTACAAGCCGTTGGTTTACCCCTTTCACTATTGCGGGCGGAAATGCAATCCCAGATAAAATCGGTGGATTAACACCCTCTGGTGATTATGTTGTTTTAGATCACGTTAAAGGCAATATGGCTTTTCGTGATGGCGCAAATCATGATGGTGTTTATGATCCTACAGCTGACCCGACCGATGAAATTCGTGGTGTTGGCGGTGCAAATACCAGTGGCGGTATGTATGCATTTGATAATGTACAGGATGATTTGAATTTTAATGGAACAGTTCAATTAGATTTGAATCCATTAGTTATTCGTGCTGCATTGGCACTCAACCAGTACACTTATTCTGGTGCTGGTCTTCCAGTTCAAAGTATGTTCAATAGTAGACGTCATGAGAGCTGGGGCCGTAATTGGTTAATGAATGTAAAAGGGACTTACTTTTTAAACCCTACTACATATGTACGTGCTAATGTTAGGGCAATGAATCGTTTATACGAGTCCTATGATAAAAAGTTTAAAGATGAAGGCATGTTTACTGAAGGTCACAAGAGTGAACTTAAGGATTGGCTGAAGTGGGGAGATAGAGACGAAGTTGCAAAGTTGCACCCCGATTCTGCTTGGGCAAAGAACTTTGGTACTCCTGGTGGAGATCCATTCTCAGGTACTTACAAGTATGTTGAGCCTTCTAATTATAATGTAAACGGTTTCCGTTTTCAGCGTGATGGCGCACGACGCGGTGGTTACAGTAAAGGTGAAGATGGTTATATTGGCTTTGATGCAGAATTTGTAACACAGCTTGGTGAGCATGAGGTTAAGACTGGTCTAGCATATACTAGCTATACCTACAAACGTTATAGTTATGGTGGAATTAATTCACTGAACTCTAAGATCGGTCAAGATTCCACTCTAGTTGACGCTGTGAATGGTCAAACTGATCGTATTTTAACAGAAATTGTACAAGCCCGACTTTCAAGTTGGGTTGGTTATGATCCTTTGGGAAGAGACTGGGACGCTTCTGCAGCGCAGAAGAATGAATATGACAAACCACGTAACCCTTCCAATCTGTCATTTTATGTTAATGATAAGTTTGAAGCTGGTGATTTAATTGTGAATGTTGGTCTTCGCTATGAAGCAATCAACCAAGCAAATAAAGATCTTAAAGATTATGACAACCCACCATTGGATAAGAATGCTACAATTGTAGCGGCTGATGATCCAAACTATGGGTTCAAAGATATGCCTACGCAAAGCTACTTAATGCCTCGCGTTGGACTTGGATTCCCAATCTCAGATAAATCAAACTTCCATTTGAACTATGGTAAATATGTACAAATGGCTCCTATGGGCTATTTATACCGCAGTCGTGGTTCTGGTGGATCTTCTTGGGGCTTATTGCCAACAAGAGAAACAAAGTTTGAAGTTGGTTATGGTACATTGATCGGAGACTTTGCTTCTCTTGATCTTACTGTTTTTACACGGAATCCTCAGGATCAGATTGGTGAAGACACTTATCGTCCTGATAGTTCACCTGGTATGAATTACTATGGTATGAGAAACCATGGTATTTGGGTGAATTCAGACTTTTCAAATATTACAGGTGTTGAGCTTGATTTTAAAACAGCGCGCGTAAGCAACTTCCAGTTGTTTGCTAACTATGTATTCCAGGATGTAAGAGGAACAAACTCTTACCCAGGTCTAGGAACATCAGGTTGGGGTAAACCAACTTCGATTTCTGCAACGCGTTATGACCAACGTCATCAAGCAAGTGCTGTTCTTGATTTCAGAACAGGCAGAACCGGTAATATAGTTTTAGACAATCTTGGTGCAAACCTTGTTGCTTCTTATAACAGTGGTCACCCATTTACCATGTCAGATGGTTCTATGGGACAGCGTGATGCTGGTGAAGGCGCATTGCTTTCTGATAATGACCCTCGAAATAGAGCACCGGTTGAACCAATCAACTCCTCTACTACTCCAGCTTATTTAAACTTTGATTTAAGTGTAGATAAGACTTTGGCTGTATCTGGAGTTGCTAATGTTAAAGTTTATGCAACAGTTACTAACTTGTTCAATACTCAGCATATCATTAATGTGTATAACCGTACTGGTGATGCATTTGATGATGGGTTCTTAAATGATCCAGCGTTGAGCTCTTTGATTGTTCAAGGTCGTGGTGCTGAATATGTCGAAATGTATAAAAAGATCAACTTGGCCAATCGCAACCACTGGTTGAATGACCATAGTTTTGATATGTTTGGTGTTCCTCGTGAAGTAAGAATGGGTGTTTCAGTATCCTTCTAAGGGTGCTGATCACAAGAATTAACGAAGTGGAGAAATTTATGAACTTCAAAAAATCGATAACATGGGCACTTACAAGTACCTTTCTCTTGGTTTCTACTGTTTCAGCAGAACCGCCAAAGGGAGACAAGGATGCTGGTAAGACAGCTGCTAGACTTGCTAAGTATGCAGATAATGGCCCAGCAGACACATTTTTCAATATTAACAGTTGGAAAATCCACATGGAAAACCAGGGATTTTTTGCATGGAATGGTACCTCACACGGTTCAGCCGGAAACTATCCTAAAGGGATGGGAAGTGTCATTTTTGCAGAAGGTATTCTCTGGGGAGCTAAGGTCTCAGATAAATATGGCGTAGACGCCAATGGTGAGATTCTTACAGATGGTTCTGGTGGAGGAACTCCAAGGGTTCGTGTAAACGGATCTATGTACAATACTGGTCTTAAGGCTGGTAAAGTACTTCGAGATGCTAACGGTAAAGTTTTGAGTACGGCCTATTCAGAAAACTATCGTGACCAGCAAATTTGGCGTGTAAGAAGGAATTGGAACACTGCGGATCTTCGCGGTGATATTGCTATCTTAAAAGATGCAGATCCAACCACGCTTACTGACGCGCAAATTGCAGCGGGTAAATCTCAGTATGAACATGATTGGAACGAGTGGCCAGCAGATGAAGGTGCACCGTACGATGATGTAAATGGAGATGGAGCATATACTCCTGGAACTTGGAATGGTGAAACAGGTAAATGGGATGGAGATATCCCAGGAATTCCTGGCGCTGACCAAACAATTTGGACAGTAGCTAATGACTTACCAGATGAATATACTGGCGGAGCAACTGTTAGTGTTTCTGAAGGTGGTTGGGGTTCACCTCCAATTGGATTTGAAATTCAAATTACATTATGGGGATATGACTTCCCATTTTCTAACCCGCTTTCTAGCATGATGTTCAAAAGGGCACGGATCAACTATGTTGGTCTTCCTGGTGGACCTGCTGACGCGAAGTTAGATACAATTTATTTTACTCAGTGGTCAGACCCTGACCTTGGTACTTATACCGATGACTATGTGGGTTCTGATACTACTTTGAGTTTAGGATATGTATATAATGGTAATACATTTGATGACCAGTTCTTTAGTTCATATGGTAGTCCAGTTCCTGCTGCAGGATATGACTTCCTTGAAGGTCCTAAAGTTGATGCAGATAGTAATCTTGCTACAGGTCCAGGTGGTAAAGAAACAACATTGGGTATGACCAGTTTTGTATATTTTGCTGCTGGTTCTTCTGTAAGTGACCCAAGTACGAAAGTGTATGTGGGAACTTTGCAGTGGTTTAACCTAATGGAAGGTTTCTTGCCGAGACCTGAATATCCCACTCAACAGCCATTTGTCGATCCTATAACAGGGCAAGCAGAGAAATTTGTACTTGCTGGTGACCCGCCAAGTGGTACAGGTTGGATCGATGGTATTATTTTACCTCCTGGTGATCGTCGTCTTGTGATGAATACTGGACCATTTGAAATGGTTATCGGTGACACTCAGGATGTAGTTCTAGGACTAATTGGTGGTATGGGAGGTGATAACCTTTCATCAATCACTGTATTAAAATACAATGATATTTTTGCACAGTTTGCTTATGATAATAATTTCTCATTACCGACGCCTCCAAAGGCTCCTGTTGTTTCTGCATTTGAAGGGGATGGATATATTACCCTGAACTGGGCAGAAACTGCTGCGTATGAGCAAACAGAAAAACCAGTTAATAAAGGCTTCAAATTTGAAGGATACAAAGTATATCAGTTACCAAATGCCTTAGCAGCGGGATCTGATGGTGTTCTTATTAATCAATTTGATGTTGCTAACAGTGTGTTAGTTATTACTGAAAAAGAAGTAGACCCAGCAACTGGCTTGATTCTTGAAAAACCTGCTCACGTGGGTAGTGATAATGGAATTAGTCGTGTTGTGGTTGTAAAGACTGATGCTCTTAGAAATCGTCCGATTACGAACGATCGACCATATTATTTTGGCATAAGTGCATATTCTTATTTAGAAGACAATGCTAACTCACCATTTAAATCACTTGAATCTTCTATGACAGTTGTGACGGTAACGCCAAAAATAGCTGACCCAGGAACAGCATACTCAGTTGATTCAGGTGACCATGTAGATATGACGCATAGTGCGGGTAGTAGTGATGGCCAAGGCCGTATTGAGATCATTGATCCAGGTGTTCTAACAGGCAATGATTATAAAGTCACTTTTGAAATGGACACTGTAACTGATTCTCCAACAAAAGGAAGTCTTTTATGGAATGTTACTAATGCGACTACAAATGCTAAGCTACTTAATGGTTATGAGCAAGGATCTGCGTTCAGTGATCCTGGATTCCCTGCTGTTGATGGGTTGACATTTAAAGTAACCGGTCCACCAAATGCATTTAAAAACTTTTTAGTTACTGCAAATGGTGATGGAAGTTGTACAGAAGCTACACCATGTCAGGGTTCTCAGGATTGGGGAGGCTGGCCTACAGCGTACACTGGTCGTGTAAACCAAAGTAATGGTACAGGCTGGTTCTTCCATGGTGGCGGTGCTGCGTCAGGCGGTTATAGTGATATGGTTGCTCGTGTTGTTGCAACACGTGCTAATAAATGGACGTACTTGATACCTAACGATTTTGAGTATCGTTTTACTTATGAAGACGATAACTATGCAATGTTTTACTGGATGAATCACTCATTAGTTAAAGTTCCATTTGAATTTTGGAACATAACACAAGATGTTCGTTTAATTCCTTATCTTGTTTATGATACAGATGAAGACATGAGATGGGGACTTAATGATGCTGACCATCCAGGATCTGGTGGGTCAAATGATCCTCATACAGATTGGGTGTATTTTGCTAACCCTGCTGATATGTCAGCCGGAGAAGCTGGTTATGAAGCTTGGTTGGCTGCATGTATCGCTCTAGGCGGTGGCGCACCTGATGCAGATGGCAATTATATAGGTACAGCTGACGGTACGGTTCGCTATGATGATTGGGACACATTAGGACCAGAAGTAATGGGTCGTAATGTTTTCTTTGTTTGGAATCTTGAAACGGTTGGAGATGGCGCTTGGTCATCAGAAGAAAATCGACTTATGCAACCTGAAAAAGGTACCATTACTAAGATTGTAACTAATAAGACTAATCAGCCTGCAGATGAATTCACAGTAACAGCACCTAAAGTTGAATCAACTAATGTAGCTGAGGATGTAAAGAAAATAAATATTTTCCCAAATCCATATATGGGTTACCATGATTTGGAAGGAACTGACTCTGTTTTACCTCTTCCAAAGTATGTGACATTTAATCACTTACCAACTTCTGGTGAAGTGAACTTTAGAGTTTTCAACATGGCTGGTACCATGGTTGCGAACTTTAAGAAATCAACAAACACTCAGTACCAAAAGTGGGATATGAGAAATTCTAATAACTTCCCACTAGCTAGTGGTGTGTATATCATTCATATTGATATGGGCACAAATGGCACAAAAGTGCTGAAGTTTGCAATGGTCACTGAAGATGAATTTGCGAAACGCTTTTAGGTCATAAGGAGTAATAAAAATGATTAAAATCAAAAAAATAATTGCAATAACCTCCGTATTGGCCTTGTCAATCGGATCACTTGTAGCTCAGGGTTCTGAGCTATACGGTGGTGGAACTGCTGGATCAGGATTGCGTAATGGTACAGCTGGTGCGAGTCAGTTATTGATTCCAATGGGAGCAAAGTATCTAACAGGTGGTGGAGCAGTAGCTCATGCCACTGGTGTTGGAGCAGCTTACTGGAATCCTGCTGGTGTTGCACGTGCTGGTGCGAGTCTTGAAACAACATTTTCTAACCGTTCCTACATTGCGGACATGTCCGTAGTGCATGCAGGAGCAGGTTTGAAGCTTGGAGCCAATGCATTTGCTGTTACGATCCGTTCTATTGATATTGGTGAAATTCCTGTAACAACTGTTTGGGCACCAGATGGAACTGGAGAGAAATTTTCCCCATCTAACTTTACTGCTGGATTAACTTATTCTCGTATGATGTCTACTAAGACATCCATGGGACTTTCTATTAATGCTAGTTCTGAAAAGTTCAAACGAGTTGGTGGAAATTCACTATCTATAGATGCCGGTGTACAATACACTGATTTCTTAGATGTAGAAGGACTTGATGTAGGTGTAGCTGTAAGAAACTTTGGGCGCCCAACGCGCTATGAAGGTTCTGGTCTATTAGTTAAGGCTATTGCTGTAGGTAGTGATCGTCTAACACAGCTTTATAATGTTCAGCCAGCTGAAGCTGACCTTCCTATGCTTTTTGAGCTAGGTGCCAGTTATTCAGTTGGGACTGCAATCCAAGTTTCTGGTTCTTACGAAAGTAATAACTTTGAACAGGATAAGTTGAAACTAATGGGATCCTATACTCTACCAGGCTTGGCAGCAGTTCGCGTTGGACTTCTACAAGATATGGAAACAGTTGAGTTTAAAGATGATCCGCTAACCACTACAGTTGATGAAAGTGATGCGAAGATTGAAAATATCTTTGCAGGCGCTTCATTTGGTGGTTCTATTTATCTTCAAAAGATGCTTGGAATTGATGCATCAATAGATGTTGCATATATTCCTGCAAAGTATTTTGATGGTAATACAATCTTTACGCTTAATGTTGGTTTCTAAGTAGACTAATATTATACTTAATTAAAGCCCCGTTTATTTAATGAACGGGGCTTTTTTTTTAGCCAATCCTGATTAATTTATTGGTATGATATACCGCTCTTCCTTTTATACTATTCTTACAATTTTCTTATTTATACAAGGTTGTTCTTCTAAAAAACAATCAGCTGGAGATTTTTCACTATCAAATTTTGACGTTAAAGAGAGTACCGTATCATATTCTGATTTTATTGGATCCAATGACTGCCAAACGTGTCATGTAGATATATATAGCGAATGGAAAAAATCTACACATGGACGAGCTGGTGGTATTCCAAATTCAGATCGAGCCATAGCTCCATTTACAAGTGAACCTATCCAATTAGCAGATGCAATTGTTTATCCTGAACAAAAGAATGGTATATATCAGTTTAGGATTAGATACAGAGAATCAGAACATGAAGAGGTAATACGTGTTGAAGCTGTTATAGGAAAAGGATTTCTTTATGGAGGTGGAACACAAACCTTTTTTGGGAAATACCCAGATGGGACTTATCGCTTTCTTCCATTTGATTTCAGTAAGGATGAGTCTTCTTGGTTTGTTCAGCTAAAATCGGATGAAAAATGGGCGAAGATTAATAAATCTATTGGAATGATTGATTTATATAATTGGCCTCCACATCGTGTATTGGGAGAAGTTGATGATATATCAAACTGTCAGCAGTGTCATGGAAGCCAGATTATTACAGAAAAACTTGATAGTGGGTATGATACAAAATTTGTATCACTTTCTGTAAACTGTGAATCTTGTCATGGGCCAGCAAAGAATCATGTGACGATAATGTCAAATATTGTAAAAAATATTGTCAATGATAAACAATCAATAGGTCTTACCAGTTTATCTGGGCTGCAGCCAAAAGAAAGTCTAGATCTATGTTTTCAATGTCATGCAGTTAAAACACCTTTAAAATCTGGATACTTGCCCGGTGAAAATTTATCGGAATTTTATTCATTAAGAATGGCATTATTAGGCAATGAAAATCCGTATAGTATAGATGGAAGAATTAAATCCTTTGGGTATCAACAGAACCATTTATTTAGCGATTGTTTTTTAAGTGGATCTATGACATGTATTAGTTGCCATAATCCTCATAGCCAAAATTATCAGGATATCAATAGAATCGCATTAATAGATCGCTTTGATGATAGGCAGTGTACATCATGCCATATGGCCAAAATCAACGATATTTCATCACATACCTTCCATGATGCAGAATCTGAAGGAAGTCGCTGTATTTCATGCCATATGCCCTTTAGACAGCAACGTGCGATAGGAACTGAAATAAAATATACTCGATCGGATCATACAATCTCAATTCCTCGTCCTGTTTATGATTCTTCTCAGGGCTTTGAATCATCCTGTATACAATGCCATAGTGATATTTCGGAAAATAAGCTTCAAACTATTGTAGACGATTGGTATGGTCCCATAAAACCACAAAATCCTGTAATTGCAAATCGCTTAAAGATGACAGAAGCAACATTAGGAGATGATGCTGCTAAGTTACTTCTGCAACCCGATTTAGTTCACTCAATGGGACAGTTCTCAAATCTAAGTTATTTTATTAAAAGATATTTAACTCCAGGGATGGAGTTTTTGGATCCTGAGATAATTAACAAGTTGATTATTTATGCTCAAAGTGAAGATATTGATTTAAAAGCTTTGGCCTTAGCAGGGTTGCATTATAGTCAGTATAATAACTTAAAAATTCAAAAATTTATTGTTCAGGAATTAGATAAATTAGGAGATAAAGAGGAATCTGTGCGAAGAAGATGGGGATTAATATTAGATTATTTTGGTACAGTTTATTATTTATCTGGCGATCGACCCAATGCGATTCAATGTTATGAATTGGCACGACAAGTATTGCCTGATGATAAGATAATAAAAACTAACTTATCTCGAGCACGCTCCTAATTGTTAAAAATTTGGTTTAGTGCTGATAATAGTGATTCATAATCCATATCTTGACCAAAATAGTATTCTCCCTTAGCGTCTTGTAAAATCAATTCCCAATGCAAGTGGGATTCTTCTTTAGTACCTAGTGTACTAGGTCGGGTTCCTGTATTCCCAGATCGACCTAATATTTGCCCAGCTTCTACTTTAGACCCCGGAGATATATTTTTTTCAATATAGGATAAATGTGCATAAATGGTTATTGATCTATATCCAGGGAAAAGGTCAAAACCATGGTCAATAATAATTGCTTGACCAAGAAGCAACTCGTTAAAAATATCAGACGGTGTACGCTTTAATTTGGCAGCCTCTTTAAGCATATCTACGCGAAAATCTGCAGGAATTTCCTTGTAGAATAGATCTGACCTAATCACAATGCCACCCGCTACTGATCTTACCTCAGTTCCCCAATTTGAAAAAAAATCAATGCCCCTATGTATTCCTGATCTATAATCACGTGGTGCGTTTGGCAATCGTGATGCACGAGTTGGCACATTTAATTTTTCGACAGGAAGTAATAATTTCAGAGTAGGAATTAATTTATTGAAATCAGGAATTTCCCCATCTCTATCAAATAGTGGCATAATAGGAAATTTGCTATTAAATGTATTTATTTTATTACGAATATTTGGAAACACCCACGTTGTGTCTAAGGAATAATATGCAATTATAGCTCCTTCTTGACTTTTAATATTTTGAAGATTCCTGCTTCTTTGATTAAAAGGAATTGTATTTTTTAGAATATTCGAATAATTAATTATGGTAGAGTCATGTAAGCCAGGGTAAGCTAATTGAGTTAAATATTCTATTTTTATAGGTTGATGTGCTCTTGAAGATAGAAAATCAAAATCTGTTAATGAAAAATTAGTGATGACTGTAGCATGTAAACTATCAGATGAAAATGTTATACTAGGTTTGATAACAGGTTCATTGGCTTCAATATCTGGGGGACTATGAACAGGCTTAGTACAGCCTACGAATACAATAACTAATAAAATTAAATATTTAAACAATGAATCAGGTGAGATTTTGTAGAAATTTTATGCCATCTATGTATACGTTATCTGGCTTACCCACTATTGTCTTAGTTACTATTTTACTAAATATTGAATCTTTTTTATTTATTTGTTGATAACCATCATTAAATAATAGCTGTACAGTTTTAATTCCAGAGATACTAATTGATTCTCCGATTGAATATTCATATTGAGCCCAGGACATAGGTGCAAATAAAAGACTATCAGCCCAATTCCTATTTCGTTGAATAAAGTTAATTGCCTGATACACTTTGTGAGTTTGACATACTTTTAACTCAGTTTCTTTATTTCGAACATGACGCCTTATTTTTGTGTTAATTTTATCAAGTGTAATTCGTTTGCCTAAATCAGCTGAAATATTACCAATAAGATTAAGGTTTGGACCATGCAGTATAAGAATCTTCATAATATTAAATAATATATATCAACGCAGTGGTACAAGGTGACCTATGATATAACCTAATATAATCCCAACCAATAAAACGAACGTGAGAACACGTGACTTTGTAAATTCACTCCCATAACCTTTTTTTACAGCAACTGCTCCTACAAAATACCCCATAGAATTCAGAACCCAAAAAATTGGGATAGTAAATATTTTAACAATTAGTGGACCAATAAGTGGTAATGTAGCAATTAATGCAGCTACACCAGCAAATGCTTGGGTAAATACTCCTAAGATAACAGTACCAAAAACAACAACTTTGGTATCAATTTCATATTTTAATGCAATAAGCACTAAGATTGTAATCGTTATTAATATTACAATTTGTTTTCCATGAGAAGTGAAAAATGATTTTATTTTCAAAATATATTATCCCTAACCTGTTTAAAGAAATGCACCTGCAACAATGAAATAAAAAGCTACGCCTAAAATATCAATTGCAGTGGTAACAAAAGGACCTGTTGCAATTGCTGGATCAATTTCAAATCGGTTTAGAATTAATGGGACTAAAGAGCCAATAGTTGCTGCGATAATCATAGAAATACAAATACTTAACCCAACTACAATACCAATCATTGGTGAGGCATCAATAAATTGAAAAATTGCAAAAAACCCCAATAATAGCCCATATAAGATTCCCAATATTAACCCTACACGAATTTCTTTAAATAAAATTTTAACCGAGTTTTCTATACTTACTCTTCCAGTCGCTAATCCCCTTACGATCATGGTAGAAGATTGCGTGCCAATATTTCCCCCCATACCCATAATTACTGGAATAAATGCGGCTAGTGCAATAGTACTTTGTAATACATTATCAAAAACACCAATAATAAATGCGGCTAAAATACCACCTACCCAACTTGCAAATAACCATGGTACTCGCATACGTGCGTTTTCCCATGATGATTTAAGAAGAATTTCTCGATCTTTTCCTGCACCCACCATTTGTAAAAAGTCTTCAGTTGCTTCTTCTCGGATTATATCTACTACATCTTCAACAGTTACAATGCCTAATAGACGTTCATCAGAATCAACAACTGGTACCGCTAAAAAATTATATTGTGAAACAATCCGAGCAACTTCTTCTTGATCTGTCTCAGGGCGAACAACATGAATTTGCTTAGACATGATATCTTTAAGCATTGTATCTCCATTGGTAGTAACTAGATCACGCAAAGAAATAACCCCAGTTAATCGACCATCATTATCTAAAGTATAAAGATAAAATACCATCTCCGCATCTCCCTGGTCTTGAAGAGCATAAATTGCATCTTTAGCCTTTGTATCTTCATGAAGAGTAAAGACATCTGTATACATTAGTATTCCAGCACTATCTTCAGGGTAGGCCATCATTTCTTCTAATTCTTCTTGTTTTTCAGCCTTAAGAAGATCAATTACTGAGGTGGCATATTTATCATCCACTAAACCCATTAAATATGCTTGTTCATTAGAACTAGCATATTCAAGGATTTGTGCAATCCTTTCAGGAGACTCATTCTCTAATAGACGAATAGATATTGACTCATCAAGTTCATTCAAAAATTCAGCTGCATCTTCTGACGGTTTTATGTCACTGAAAATTTCTTCCTGCTCATTTTCATTAAAATAACGAAAAAGTAATGCCAAATCTGCTGGGTGAGTTTTATCAATTAGTTTGATAATATTTGTTTTAGCTCGGCGCCTGAGCAACCGTCTAAAAGTATCTCTGAGAATAGTTATCTCATTACTAAACAATTCTTTTTTCATATTACACTACCCTAACAATTTTCATTTGTTTTAAACCAATCCAAAACAAATAGGTGCCTAATAACAAAATAATAGGGTTTATATGCCCTCGCCATATTAATGCTGATTCAGCTGTTTCGCCTAAAAATGTAAATAGAAGAGAAGAAGCATTAATAATTACATGAAAAATTATTGATGAAACAACCGACTGAGTTTGCCAAGCAATATATCCTAATAAAACACCTAATAAGTATATTTGAATCAACCAATATGGATTAAAATGTATTGCCGCAAAAAATAAACTAGATAAAAGTATAGCTTTGGTTATATCTCCCCAAGCAATCTCTAAGTATTTTTGTAAGAATCCTCTAAATAATAGTTCCTCTCCAATTGGTGCGAGTAGAACAATGGTGATTATAAGTAAAAACATAGATATAGGATTTTCAGGTGTAAGTAGAGCTTCTAATTGGAGAAAAGAATCTGGTGCAGGTATCACCATATCAACTAATATATTTATTTCATCAGCAATTATCATGGCACCGATTGAAAGCAGTATTGTAGCTATTATAACTTGTTTTGAAATAGTATTTAAGCGGAGAGATTCAATAATTGAAAGTTGTTTACGATTCAAAAAAATCAAGACAGGTACAATCAAGAAAGCCTGACCAACAAACATTGAGATATATGTTGAAAGTCCTGGTGTAGATCCGTCAAGGATAGACGAATCCAATGCGCTAAATATCGAGGCAATAATTAGTGCAGAAAAAACCGATAATAAAACGATCCAAAATGCGAACGGAACTGAGAGGGTCCGGCTCATGCGGTTCTAAATCCATTTTTTTCTTCATAGGGGAAATTACCACTTTATAGAGTAATGGTGAAACAAAGCATTATTTTGTCATTTTATGAAGTAAAATACCCATTGCAACGCCAATATTTAATGATTCACCAGCTCCTATTTTAGTAATTCCAATGGTCTGATCTAGATATGAACGAGTTTTTTTTGAAATTCCGTGGGATTCACTCCCCATTACAAGAGCCCATTTGTCAATTAATTTGTCTAATTGTTTATTTTTGCTATTTTGATCAGCGCCAATTAATACATAATTTTTTAGGGAGGATATTTCTTTTTCCCCAATCCAACTAAGAGAAAAATGACTTCCCATCGCACTACGAACGACTTTAGGGTTATACGGGTCAATACATCCAGGAGATAATGCGATTTGATAAATTCCAAACCATGCCGCTGTCCTTATTATTGTACCCATATTACCTGGGTCAGAAATTTCGTCTAAAAAAACAACATTGTTATCATTATTGAATTGACCATAATCTATCATATTAGCAATTGCTAATATACCCGATGGTGACTTTGAAGGAGATAATTTCCCCATTTCCTTTTCAGAAACTATTTCAGTTGTTTTACAGTTTATTTTTGAAATTAATTCAGGATTTTGATTTGAAAATCTTTTCGTATATATAATAAAAGAAAAACTTGTATCATTATTAATGGCACAATCAATCGTTCTAATTCCCTCAAGAATGAATTTATTATTTTTACTGCGATACTTTTTTTTGTGCAAAGATCGTACAAGTTTATCTGAATTTGTGCTAATCAATTTTTATATTCAATTTTTCCATTTATAATAGTGTACAAGACTTTTGTATTTAATAATTGATTCTCCGGGATGGTAATTATATTTTTTGATAACACAGTAAAATCTGCATATTTACCAATTTCTATTGAACCTTTAATCTTTTCTTCAAAAGCAGCATAAGCAGCATTAATTGTATAACTTTTAAGTGCCTCTAATCTTGTCATTTTTTGTTTGGGTTCATATCCATTATTTGGAACTCCTTTTAGTGTTTTGCGAGTCACACTTGCATAGAATGATGCTAATGGATCAATCGGCTCTACTGGGACATCAGTTCCATTGACGATTACAGCTCCATGGTCAATTAAGTCACGCCAAACATAAGCACTTTCAACAATTCTTTTTCTCCCAAGCCTATTAATAGCCCACGGTCTATCGGATGACATGTGTATCCCTTGAATTGATGGTATAACGCCCAATTCACCAAACCTTGGGATGTCTTCAGGATCGATATGCTGAGCATGCTCTATTCTCCAACGTAGGTCATTAGCTTTTTCAGGATATTCATTGAAAACTTTTTGATATTGATTCAGAATTTCTCTATTTGCTCTATCACCAATGGCATGTGCATTTACTTGGAAACCATGTTTTAAGCCATTTTTCGATACTTCATAAACGTAATCTATTGATTGAGTTGCCATCCCAAAATGCCCAGGTCGATCTGTGTATTCATTTAATAACCATGCCCCCCTTGATCCAAGCGCTCCATCAGCATTTAGTTTAATAGAACGTATAGTTAAGTAATCATTCCCAGTCCCTATTTCTGGACCATTTTTATACCACTCTTCTAATAATTTAGGATCTCTACTAGTCAGCATAACATATAGACGTATCTTTAATTTATTTGAATTGATTCCATCACGAAAAGTTTGGATTGATTCTTTTCCAGCTCCAGCATCATGGAAGGATGTAATACCATTTTCTAAGCATTCTTTAACTGCTAGTTCAAGTGCTAAACTAGAATTCTGTTGATCAGTATCTGAATCTGATTTTGATCCAGCATCATAACTTGGGCTTTCTACATGCTTACTTATGAGGTTTTGTGCTCTTTCATTGAATATACCGGTGGGCTGATTGCGTAAATTCTTAATGATTTCTCCGCCAAATCCAAATTCTGTTTCAGCTGTAATTCCCCCAATTTCCATTGCTTTTGCATTTGCAAAGCCCGCATGTCCACTTGCATGGGTAAGCCATACAGGATTATTCGGTGAAACTGCGCTTAACTTATCATGAGTTTGGAATCCTTTCACTAATGGTGAAGGAGTAGGGAGCCATTTACTTTGATGCCAACCGCGTCCTAGAATCCATTCACCCGGAGGGGATTTTTCTACTGCTTCTGCTACCATGTCTACTAATTCATCATAACTGTCTACAACGGATAGATCTAAACGCATTTTGGCGTATCCTAAACCCATAAAATGTCCATGACCTTCAATAAAACCAGGTATCATGGTGGCCCCATTTAAATCTAATATTTTAGTTTTCTCACCAATATATGAACGATAATTAATTTGATTTCCTACATTCATAATCTTTCCATCTTTAACAATAACAGTTTCAGCGATGGGATTATAATCACTCATAGTATAAATTGTACCGTTGTGAATCACCATATCTGCGTGTTTGGATTCACAACCAGTAAGGGTTAGAATTATATTGATACATAAAAGGAAATATTTTTTCTTCATACTGTTGTCCTAAGTTTAATTCTTTAGCGTGGAAACTAATCAAGGAATACTATCAGCCTCAATAAATTCAAATAAAAAATGCCGTTGTAAGGGCATTAGGAAGCCGGTAATTTCTCAAAAGGAATTATAAGAGAAACATTATGTCTAAAGGTGTTACACCCCAATCGAAAGATTATGCTACATGGTATACCGATGTAGTTACTAAAGCGGAATTAGCAGATTATGGTCCTGTAAAGGGCACTATGGTGGTTCGCCCATATGGCTTTGCACTTTGGGAGTTAATTAAAGATTCATTTGACCTGATGATAAAAGAAACTGGCCACGTAAATGCATATTTTCCATTATTTATACCTAAATCTTTTTTAGCAAAAGAAGCAGAACATGTTGAAGGTTTTGCAAAAGAATGTGCTATAGTTACCCATACCCGTTTAAAATCAGATGTTGATCAAGGAATAGTTGTAGACCCTGAATCAAAACTGGAAGAAGAAGTAATAGTGCGTCCAACATCAGAAACAGTTATTTGGTCAATGTATAAAAAATGGATACAATCTTATAGAGATCTTCCTTTGCTTATCAACCAATGGGCTAATGTAGTAAGGTGGGAAATGCGGACGCGTCTTTTTTTAAGAACAACTGAATTTTTATGGCAAGAGGGTCATACGGCTCATGCAAGTGCAAAAGAAGCTCAAGAAGAAACATTATTGATTTTAGAACTATATCGTCGCTTAGCAGAAGAATATCTTGCAATGCCGGTTTATACGGGGCTCAAATCTGAATCCGAAAAATTTGCAGGTGCAGACCTTACTTATTGTATAGAGGCAATGATGGGTGATAAAAGAGCTTTACAGGCAGGGACTTCGCATAATTTAGGACAAAATTTTGCAAAAGCATTTGGTGTGACATTCCAAAATCAGGACAATATTGAAGAAATGGTTTATGCTACTAGCTGGGGAATTAGCACCAGATTGGTAGGCGGTGTAATTATGACTCATGGTGACGACAAAGGCCTTATACTTCCTCCAAAAATTGCGCCTTATCAAGTAGTGGTAATTCCTATTTATAGAGATAAAAAAGACGAACAGTCTGTGAAAGATTATCTAAATGAAATTATACCATCTCTCAAAATGAAAGGTATACGTATCCATGAAGATTGGCGAAAAGGTAGCCCTGGATTTAAATTTAATGAGTGGGAAATGAAAGGGGTCCCTCTACGTTTGGAAGTAGGACCAAAAGATATTGAAAACGATAGTGTTGTATTAGCAAGAAGAGATTTTTCTGAAAAAGAGGTAGTTCAAAAAGAGGCTATAGTGGAAACCGTTTCATCTTTATTAGATGATATTCAAACCAATCTTTTTGAAAAAGCAAAAAACTTTAGGGATTCGAATACACACACTGTTTCATCTTACAATGAATTCAAAGATATTATTTTGAGTAAAGGCGGATTTATAAAATGCGGGTGGGATGGGACTGAAGAAACAGAAACTGCAATAAAAAACGATACAAAAGCAACGATTAGAGTTATTCCAATTGATGAAGACCCAAATGGGTTAAAGTGTATTTATTCAGGCAAGAAAGCAAAACATGAAGTTATTTTTGCAAAAGCTTATTAAGCTAAGCATTACATAAATACTTTAATAAATGATCATTGAATCGGATGCTATTGTACTTAAAAGATTTCCCTATGGAGAAAGTAGTATTATTTGCCGCTGTTTTGTGAAAAGCATGGGTAAAACCAGCTTTATTGTTCATGGGGCACATAGTAAAAAATCATCTAAAACAGCATATTTTCAACCTGGCAATTGTATTGAAATAGTTTTTTATTATAAAGAG
>Ga0208411_1000359_pt1 | contig 35695 bp, 25 predicted proteins | sample ETN01SmetaG_4_FD_185793 | JGI IMG/M metagenome (GOLD analysis project Ga0208411, IMG submission 185793) | Marine microbial and viral communities from oxygen minimum zone, Eastern Pacific Ocean - ETNP2014F12-01SV261 (SPAdes) (version 2) | ecosystem: Environmental > Aquatic > Marine > Oceanic ... | reverse complement strand
GAATAGAATGGGACCCAGTAAATAAAAAATTAATCTAAGCTATTATATTAAGAGAAATATATGACTAAAAACTTTCGCCTAGGATCAATGATGTTTCTCCAGTATGCACTGTGGGGGGCCTGGCTTCCGGTAACCGCCCGCTATCTCTCTGCTACTGTTATTGAGGGAGGGCTTGGTTTCAGTGGTTCACAGATTGGAATGATCCTCGGGTTAGCTGGCTCCATTGGTGCAGTAGCAGCTCCCTTTATCGCTGGTCAGTTTGCTGATCGCTATTTCAGTACGGAACGTATCCTGGCATTTCTGGTTTTCACTGGAGGATTGGTTAAATGGTACACCTCATTCCAGACCAGCTACAGTGCTTGGTTATATCTTTCAATTTTATATAGCATTCTCTACATGCCCACATTGGCTCTATCAAATTCCATTACATTTGCCCATATTGAAAACAGGGAGATTAGTTTTCCCAAGATAAGGGTGTGGGGTACCATTGGATGGATTGTCGCAAGTTGGGTTTTTCCAATGGTCTGGCTCCAGCAAAATTTATCACTTCAATTAATGCCTCCTTTTATATCTGGATCGGAAGTCCCCGATGTTACCTCCCGACTAGCTGATGCACTTAAATTTTCAGGAATCATTTCCATCGCATATGGGATCTTCTGCTTTCTACTTCCTCACACACCACCCAAACAGAATGCAGTGGAAAAACTTGCGTTCAAAAAAGCATTCGAATTATTTAATTATTCATCATTCACTGTCCTTGTACTGGCTAGCCTTGCAGTAAGCATCATCCATCAAATCTATTTTCTCCAAACAGGACCCTTTCTCTCCTATATTGGGATTAAGGACAGCCAAATCGGTCCCGCCATGACCATCGGTCAATTTGCGGAAATTCTGACGATGGCATATCTAGGATATTTTTTAAAACGGCTGGGGTTTAAAAAAGTAATCTTTATTGGTGTCCTTGCTTATTTTGCACGTTATGCCATTTTTGGAACTGTTATTCTGCCTGTCTGGGTCATGGTTATTAGCCAGGCTTTCCACGGTTTTTGTTATGCTTTCTTTTTTGCCGCTGCATACATCTATGTGGACAAGATTGCTGACGAGGATGTACGTCACTCTGCACAAACTGTTTTTGGAATTATCATTCTCGGTGGTGGACCCGTTATAGGTGGATGGCTTTCAGGAAAACTGCAGGAAATTTATACTACATCTGGGATATTTGATTATTCCGGATTTTGGTATACTCTTTCCGCCATGGGCCTGATTACGGGATTGCTCTTTTTCTTTCTGTTTACTAACCAGCTCAAAGATGATACCAAGATTGCATGAGTAAGAAACGTCTAGGGATAGGGTTCATCGGTGGTGGATTTATCACTCGTTTTCATATTCAATCTTTGATTGGTGTCAGAGATTGTGATGTTGTGGGTGTTATGTCTCGCACACGACAATCAGCGGAAGAATCTGCTAAATTAGCTAGGACCACAGGAGTTGGCGATGCAAGCGCATATGATACTATTACTGATATGGTGGCTGATCCTAAAATTGATGCACTCTGGATCTGCTCTCCAAATTTCACTCGGATAGAAACCTTTGAAGAAATCGCTGAAGCTGTTATTTCTGGCAAAGGAAAACTTGTAGGTGTTACATGTGAAAAACCTTTAGGCCGTAATGTGGCTGAAGCTAAAAAAGTATTAGAACTAACACAGAGAGCTGGATTATTAGATGGCTATTTAGAAAATCAAGTTTTTGCACCTTCAGTGACTCGAGGTAAAGAAATTATTTGGGCACGGGGCGCTGCCACGACCGGACGACCCTATCTGGCTCGTGCGGCAGAGGAACACAGCGGACCACATATGCCTTGGTTTTGGGAAGGAGAACTACAAGGCGGAGGTGTACTCAATGATATGATGTGTCACTCAGTTGAAGAGGCACGATTTATGTTGACAGAACCTGGAAAGCACAGAGAATCCCTGACGCCTCTCAGTGTAAATGCGTACACTGCCTGCCTAAAATGGCAACAACCAAAATACGCAAATATATTATCTGAGAACAGCGGTGGTAAAACAGACTATCTTAAAAAACCATCTGAAGATTTCGCACGTTCATTGGTGGAGTATGCAGATGAAGATGGGAATAGACTGGTGGTGGAAACAACAACTTCCTGGTGTTTTGTGGGAGCGGGTCTTCGCCTAAGCATGGAGTTGTTTGGTCCCGAATATTCCATGTTTATAAATACCTTGGATTCAGATTTGAAAGTATTTTTTTCCCGAAATGTGTCCGGTAGCTCAGGAGAAGATCTAGTTGAAAAGCAGAACTCAGAATCAGGAATAATGCCTGTGGTCAGTAGCGAAACTGATGTCTATGGTTATACAGCAGAAAACCGTCACATGGTGGAGTCATTTTTAGCTGGGAAGCGCCCACAAGAAAATTTTGATGATGGATTAGATGTCACAAGACTGCTCATGGCAGCCTATATGAGCGCAGAAAAAAGCAAGACGATTCAACTGCCAAACCGGGATATTGAATCTTTCATCCCCTCTGTTGCCCGTGGTGAATGGAATCCAAAAAAAATATAGAATGAAAAAAATCAGTTTACTATTACTATTGTTTGCTGGGTGTTCTTCAAATCCAGAATGGATCGTTCTTTTTGATGGGGAAAAAGTCAATGGATTAAGAGGATTTAAACAATCAGGGTTTCCATCAGATGATTGGACAATTGTTAATGGGGAATTAAAAACCATTCCCGGGCATGGTGTTGACCTTATCAGTGAAAATATCTACAAAGATTTTGAGCTTGAACTTGAATGGAAAGTCCCCGTTGGTGGTAACAGTGGGGTTTTTTATTTCGCAACCGAAGAGGGCGACTACATCTGGCAATCTGCCCCTGAAATGCAGGTCCTTGACGACAGTACCCACACCAAAGGAAAAAGCACTTTAACTTCAGCGGGGTCCCTCTATGATCTTATTGCAGCATCTGAAAGTATAGTAAAATCCATAGGAGAGTTCAATAAGGTACGTATAAAAGTGAAAGATAATAATGTGGAGCACTGGCTGAATGATATTAAGGTCATTGAATATATATATCAGAGTGACCACATGGAGTCATTAATTGCTGAAAGTAAATTCAAAAATATGCCCCTTTTTGCAAAGGCTAAGGAAGGCAGGATTGGGCTCCAGGGTGATCATGGAGAGATTTGGTATCGCAATATCCGCATCCGGAAACTCTGATTTGAATCGCCGTGAATTTCTTAAACATGGCGTTGTGATCTCTGGTGGATTGGCTTTAACCGGACTAGGAAGCATAAATATTTTTGGATGTAAACAATCCCCTTCTTTTAAAATATCCTTAGCAGAATGGTCTCTTCACCGCTCAATACAAAATGGAGAAATAGACCACCTTGATTTTTGTTCTATCACAAATAATAAATTTGGAATTTCTGCTGTTGAATATGTGAATTCATTTTTCTTTGATAAAGCCAAAGATAAGATTTATTTAAAGGAAATGAAAATGCGTGCAGACGATCTTGGAATAGAAAGTTTGTTGATCATGTGTGATAATGAAGGTAGTCTGGGCAACCCTGATCCGACTTCCCGAACAAAAGCCATAGAAAACCATTATAAATGGGCAGAAGCAGCAAAGCTTTTGGGGTGTCACTCTATCCGTGTAAATGCTAGCAGCGAGGGTACATATACTAATCAAATTGAATTAGCAGCGGATGGTTTAAGGCGGCTGACAGAGTTCGGTGATTCCATAGGAATTAACACGATTGTAGAGAACCATGGAGGCTTATCTTCCAATGGTAAATGGTTATCAGAAGTGATGGAAAAAGTAAATCACCCGCGAGTCGGCACGCTGCCTGACTTCGGTAATTTTAGGCTTGAAGGTGATGAATGGTACGATCGGTATAAGGGAGTCCAGGAGCTCATGCTCTATGCCAAAGCTGTAAGTGCGAAGAGTCATGAATTTGATCTCAATGGCAATGAAATCAAAACAGATTATTATAAAATGATGAAAATTGTTTTAGAATCAGGTTATAATGGTTATGTAGGGATTGAATATGAAGGCAGTAATCATACAGAGATTGAAGGCATTCGCCTGACATTAGATCTCTTAAAAAAAGTCAGGGATTCGATATACTAAGAAAATCATTTTTTGGTATACTACTTTTTATCCCTTTACACACACCACCTGTTTTAAGGTATGAATAATTTCTACTAAATCGCTCTGGTTATCCATAACCGCATCAATATTTTTGTAAGCTCCCGGTATCTCATCAATCACGTCCTTGTCTTTACGGCATTCCACTCCTACCGTTTGTTTTCTCATATCTTTGACAGTAAACTTCTTTTTCGCCGATTTTCGGCTCATGGTCCGTCCTGCACCGTGAGAGCAAGAATTGAAAGAGTTGGTATCCCCTCTCCCGCGGACTATATAACTTTTTGCTCCCATGCTACCTGGTATAATCCCCAAATCACCTTTCTGTGCACGAATTGCGCCTTTCCGGGTTAGCCAAACGGTTTTACCATAATGGGTTTCTTTCTCCACATAGTTGTGATGGCAGTTTAAGGCTGCCTCTACCGAATAAACTCTTTTGTTTAACGCTAAAGACATTGCTTTCAGAATAGCTCTCATCATGAACTTACGGTTGGCTTTGGCAAAATCCTGAGCCCACTGCACTGCTTTTACATAGTCAAAGAAATATTTTGATCCTTCTGGAATATATGCTAAATCTTTATCAGGCAGATGAATGCCCCCTTGATGCATTTCCTTTTTTGCTAAACTGATGAAATAGGTACCAATACGATTTCCTATTCCTCGAGAACCGGAATGGAGCATAATCCACACATCATCTTTTTCATCAATACATACCTCTATAAAATGGTTTCCCGTACCTAAAGTTCCTAAATGATTAAAGGTATTGACGCGCTTGCTAAGCAATTTTGGATGGCGATTAATCACATTTGAAAGTTTTTTGTTTATATCAAATAATCTCCAGAATGCAAGAATATCGTCCTGTGGATTTTGCCATGCCCCCCTGTCATTTCTTCCACCATTATTTGTTCTCCCATGGGGAACTGCTTGTTCAATCTGAAAACGAATATCCCGTAAGTTTTCTGGAAGACTCTTTGCATTCAGGTTTAAGCGACACGCCATCATACCACAACCTATATCCACACCCACTGCTGCAGGAATAACAGCTTTCAGTGTTGGAATCACAGAACCGATTGTTGCTCCCAGCCCCCAATGTACATCGGGCATCACAGCTATATGATGGTGTATAACATTTAGTTTAGAGATATTTTTGAGCTGTTTCATTGCCTGAGACTCAATATCGTCTGTGTAAATATGTATTGGAACTTTTCCGCTATTGATGATCTTTTTAACTGGCATGAGGTTTCTTCATGTAATTGATGGCATTATTTTGTAACCTTTGATATTGAAATTTTAACAAATAATATGATTGAAATTCAAATAAATATGATTGGTTTTATCCTTATCAATGTTATATATTTTTTATATTTAATTAACGAAGCGAATTGAGAAGAGAGAACCATGCCAGACAAATTTAATGATGATGATTTTGAAAAACATATAAAGACTTTAATAATAAATAAAGAAATTTACAAGATGTTAGAACAATTACGGTCTATCATGCGGAAAATTGTATTTATTCTTGGAGAGGAAAATTGGGTAGAAAATAATTTTTCGAATTATCAAAAAAAACAATCACTTGGATTTATAATCGACTATTCGTTCATCTATTGTATGAACGAATTGACCGTTGTTTTAAATGATAGCGGAACATTGGCACCTATGGCAGGTATTAAAAAATGGAAGGGGGAATACGATAGTAAATATTTGGAGTTTTTTTTAAAAACTAAGGAACTAAAATCCAACAAAAATAATATTAAATCAAAAGATGAAAACAAATTATTAAAATCGCTACACAAATTATGGACATTAAAAAACGAAGATGATATAGAAAAGGAAATATTAAAGATTGGGGGAAAATATAATATTGAAAGAAATGATTTGATTTCGATGAGAGGATTTACCTTTAAATTAGAAGACAAGATACTAAACGCTATTTGGGATGAAGAATAAAATCACTTCAAATTTTCATTCCTTCTATAATGTCATCTGATATCATAAAAAACAAATTAATTTATCTTTTCTTATTCTTAATATTTTATTTATAAATTACAGCAACAATTTTTTATAAAGGAAAGCAAAATGAGTGACAAAACGACAGGAACGGTAAAGTGGTTCAACAATTCCAAGGGATATGGTTTCATAACCCCGGAAGGTGGAGGACAAGATTTATTCGTTCACATGAATGATATTCAAATGGATGGATATAAAACCCTCAGGGAAAATCAAAATGTTGAATTTGAAATTACCGAAGGTGAGAAAGGACCCGCAGCAACTAAAGTAACTCCTCTCTAGATTTATTGTAATTAATCTATCAGGTATTTTTCCGATAGATTACCATACATTTTATCATCAAAAAAACCCCAAAATATTTTGGGGTTTTTTTTTAGTTTTCCAGTTGAATTATTTGAAAATATTTTGTTCTGCCAGACATAGATCCGAAAGCACCCATTACCGGGTTTCCACTTTTATCTCGTAGGTTTGTACGTTCTGGATCTAATAGATCTAACTGAACATAAAAGTAATAATTTTCATACCCTTCTGAGAACGTAAAAATATCATATTTAAATTGATCAGCACCGATGAAAGGAGGATATTTTTCTGCCACTACTTTCTCTGACATAAGACAAATAGAATTATTAATAATATTACTTCCGCTATCAGTACCACCATCCCGATGCCCATGATAATAAACATAACGATCATTTACTTCATCATATATATATTGGACTGCTTGATATTTAATTGTTTCAAAAAGTGAAGCATATTGGATTTTTGCTGAATCATTGCCTTCCTGAAAAAATAAAGTATCCCTATTATGATAAGATTCAAGACAGCTGTACACATTAGATTCATCTGAACATGCAATAACATTTGTCTCAGAAGTATCCGTATAAAATATAACCGGTCTTTTTATGATATCTGTAGCAATTATTTCGCCATAATATTCATACCCTGACCCTTCGTTACATTCGCAAGAGAAATTATATTCTGTATCATAGTGAGTGAAAAAATCAATATCACATGAGTCCGGTATCCATGCACCATAAGAAACGGTTTCTACATCTATGATATCAAACCCCTGCGATTTATCATCAAAAAAGACTCCCCCTGTATCGCTATAAATGAAAGAACAAATGTCTTCTCCATGTTGTATTTTTACAGTGCAAAGACTATCAAGATGTATTTCGGGCAATATTTCATTATACTCATCCACATTTAATTCATTGCAACCAGGAATTCCATCTTCTTCTCCCGTATCAGGAGCAATATCACCTCCGATTCCTCGGTCGTCGTAATCTCCATCATTATTCGAATCATAAGCTTGTTTTCCATCTTCCCCTACATCATCTGTCACACAATCTCCTGGACATAAATCAATACATTCTACTTTATTTTCATAAGTAACTAATTGTGTATAATCCCAAGCACAACTATCACAATTATCTTCATCTACTTCACAGGAAAACAAATGAAGTTTACAGCTAGTAATATTATTACATTTATTTTCACATTCTTGCAAAGACTCATAAGAGATTGAGTCCTCTGTACAGTAGTAGTAATTCCAATCATTGTCATCATCTAAACAATTATATAAATTTGCTTCGTCCAAAGGTACGGACTTATCAATCCTAACTATAGCCGTAGAGTCTGCTGGAAGCATTAAGGCTTCTATCCTAAGTTCAGATTCATAGAAAGAAAAATCATCTGAAAAATCCGTAATTTTTAACTCTTTTTCACAAGCGATGAAACAAACAAACAAAATATATATTAAAAAAAGTGGTTTATTCATTATAAGCTGAATTCCCATCCAAAAGTTAATATAATTGGAAACATACTATAAGCTGCGACCTGAGACGGTGATGCCTGATGGTTCCAATTATATAAAAGTACATTATAGTGGTTTGTTAGATTTATAATTTGAAATTTCCACTTTCCTTTAAGTCCCCATAAGATTGATTCTCTTGCAAAGCTAATATCTATTCTAAAATAGTCTGGATATCTTCCACTATTCCTAGCTCCATATATATTTCCAAAATGTAGGTATGGATTTTCAAGGCTTCCGTACTGACCTGCCTGATGGACTTTCCCTATTACAGGAGTATATGTTTGTCCACTGCTGAATATTGTACTTATGCCAATCTCATTTTTTTTAGATAATTGATAGCTCAGCACTGAGTTGAAGGTGTGCGGTTTATCATATTTTGCAGGATAAACCTCTTTCTCTTCCCAAATAATTCCGTCTGTGTTAAGGTCTACTTCACGTTCAATTCTGGCATAGGCATAACTAATCCATCCTGAAAGTTTATTTTTTTTCATGCGATATAAAATTTCTAATCCATATGATATACCTATCCCCGATAATGCAATAGTTTGTTCTATATCGCTTCCCTCTACTTTAGGGTTAAGGTCATAAATATTGTCATAGGATTTCTTATATAACTCTAACGAAAAAATATTACCTTCGGATATCCAATATTCACTTCCAATGATTAAATGTTGGGATTGTTGCGGTTCTCTCCCTTTTGGGATGGGTTGCCAAAAGTCTACAATTCTTAATAGCTCATCCTCTTGATTAATAGTATATAAAAACTGAGAATATTTCCCCCAACTAACTTTAAGTGCAAGGTCAGGAATCGGATTAAATTTTACTCCGATTCTAGGGTTAATAAGATTATCATCATAGTGGCTGAATTTTGAAAACCTAAATCCTGTATTTAAATGAAGTTTTAGAAAAGGTTGCCACGTACTTGTAAGAAAAAAGCTAGTGATTGATGGCTCTGAACTCAAGTTAACTCTATCAATTCCAGCAAAAGATTCAAAATAATCCATATACAATACTTTGTATTCCCATCCTGTTTTCAACGTAACTAAATCAGACAAGAATATATTTAAGGTTTGGTCGAAACTAACATCTGAAACGATATTATTTATATCAAGAGATAGATCAACATCAGTTTCTGATATTTCCTCATTATTGGTGTTACTGGTATCTGGATTAAAATCAATTGCAAAGTCCACATTGAATCTGTAATCGGTTCTAGATAAATTATTCTCAATAAAATAGTTTGAGTTGGGTATAAATTTCCATATTAAACTTTTTGTTGAGTTTCCCCAATCCCATGAAAAATCAATTCCCGGGAAATCCCCTCCGCCAAGAGACAAAAACAAATCATCTTTTCCTGAGAATTGACTATAAACAAATTGATTATATTTATTTGGGGATGTTTTGAATTTAATATGTGTATCCCAAAAATAATAATTAAATGGAGGTTCTTTTTCCAAATTATATTTATAATATAAATTTACAAATTGGTCAAAATAGGTTCGTCTGCCTGATATCATCCAAGACCCATTGTACAATGGCCCTTCCGCTACAAACTTTGAAGATAATAAACTAATATCACCGTTTATCTTACTGTAATCCCAATATTTTTTTATTGGATTTGAATCAGGGAGCCGCCCATTTTTAGAATTTCCCTCTCTGGCAGTAATTTGTAAAACTGAAGAAAGCCTTCCACCATACTGTGCAGGAAACCCTCCAGCTAGAAACTCTGTATCAGATATCATATCTGCATTAAATGTGGAGAATACTCCTCCAATATGGTATGGATTATACACCTCGGCACCATCAAGCAAAATTAAGTTTTCGTCAGGACTACCTCCTCTTACAATTAGAGCAGCATTAAAATCATTGCTAGCGTTGACACTAGGCAATAACTGAAGTGTTCTAAACACATCTGCTTCAATAAATGCAGGTGCTCTGCGAATATCTTGGTTGGTAAGATTTACCCTGCTCACATCAACACGATTTTCGAATCTCATTCTTTCAGCAGACACAGTCACTTGCTCCAAATCAATTGCCACAGGTTCTAATTCGAAATCAATGCGAATATTTTGGGTAGTAATCTCAATCTTTTTCTCAACAGTTTGATACCCAATCATCATTAGCCTCAATCTATAACTTCCACTTGTCATTTTTGGCAATATATAATATCCATTTACATCAGCGGACGTTCCCATTTGATTTTCTAGTATAATAACATTTGTGTAGGGTAGAGGTTCTCCGGTACTTTTATCTTGAACAAAACCAGAAACAGACATCCCAATTAGTTGTGACAAAATGGATGATAGAATTAATAATTGTCTAATTATTGACATAAATGCTATATAATAATTAGACTACTTTTCTTTATTCAATATATTTTTGAATTGTAGGGCAGAGCTGTTTATACAATATCTCAGTCCAGTAGGTTTCGGGCCATCTTCAAATACGTGCCCCAAATGTCCCCCGCAGTTAGCACAAAGAACCTCAGTTCTTAATCTGCCCAGGCTGTTATCTGTTTGAGTTTCAATATTGTTTTCTTCAACGGGTTTCCAAAAACTGGGCCAGCCTGAACCAGATTCATATTTAGTATTGAATTCAAATAAAAGGTTTCCGCACCCCGCACAATAATAGTTTCCCCTCTCATCATGGTGGTAATATTTACCTACCCCAGGGGGGTCAGTCCCTTTTTTACGAAGGATATTGTAGGCTTCAGGAGATAAAGATTCTTTCCACTCTTTATCAGTTTTGTTTTTAGGATCCATAGTAATATTTCCATTTGTGATTATTTGACATAATGTTTTCGAAGTAGAAATCGACCAAAAATATTTAGTTTAATTGTATATTATTATTTTTTTGTTTTATTCTTCAGAAAAAATCAAACACTGTTTAATACAGTGCACCATGTGAGCTAATAAACCTATAGTGGGTAATATTGTTCCACTTTTTTTCTCTGTTAATTCAGAGCTTGTTTAAGGTCATCAATTATGTCATCCACATGCTCAATTCCCACTGAGATTCGAACCAACCCATCTGTGAGTCCTCTGGCATGGCGTTCCTCTTTTGGAACATCCACATGTGTCATGGTAGCAGGATGGGTGATCATGGTTTCCACCGCCCCCAAACTTTCAGCTAGCGAACATAGTTTCACAGAATTCATCAATGTTTTCCCTCCAGGAATACCATCTTTTAGTTCAAAAGATATCATTCCGCTAAATCCATCCATTTGTTCTTTGGCAACCGCATACTGTGGGTGGGATTCTAATCCAGGGTAGGTAATTTTTTTAACCTGAGGGTGTGACTCTAAAAATTCTGCCACCGCCTGCGCATTGGAAGCGTGACGCTTCATTCTGAGGTGCAGGGTCTTAACACCTAAAAGGGTGAGCCAGCAATCGAAGGGACTCGGGACAGCGCCAATCGTCTTCTGGACAAACTTCATTTTCTCATGTATCCCTTCATCATTAGTAATAATAATTCCGCCGATGATCTGATTATGGCCACTGATATATTTGGTGGTGCTGTGCATGACAATATCAGCACCAAATTCAATTGGACGTAGAAAAACCGGTGTGGCAAAGGTGGAGTCCACACCGAAAAAAATTCCATGGTCTTTTGCAATTTGGGACATTGCATCCAAATCAGTGACTTTCAGTAAAGGATTTGTAGGCGTTTCCACCCAAAGAAGTTTAGTATCAGATGTGATGGCATTTTTTACATTCTCTGGGTTGGATGAATCTACATAGGTAAAGGTCAGTCCATAGTTCACCAATATTTTATTAAAATGTCGGGATACACCACCATATACATCATCGGAACATACCACATGGTCCCCCTTCTTTAGTAATTTTAACACACTGTCCACAGCAGACATTCCGCTCGAAAAACAGGTCCCAAACTTCCCGCCTTCTATGGCAGCAAGATTGTTTTCTAATATTTCCCGCGTGGGATTGGCAGACCGTGTATAATCAAAACCTAGATCCCTACCGACTTCCGGTAAAACATAGGTAGCTGTTTGGTAAATGGGAGGAACAATAGCTCCGGTTGTAGGGTCTGGTTCAATTCCAGATCGGACGATCTTTGTATCAAATTTCATTAATTTTCCTCACGATTATATTTTAAAATACATCCACTGTATACTCAGTGCTTTATTTAAGGGTAAGAAATTAGACTATTTAAAATCTCAATTCCAATATATGGCGATACCCTTTTGGTTACTTTTATTGTATGAAAACAAATTTATGGTTTCTAAAACCTTCGTTTTTTAGAGAAAACTTTTTTTCTATCACCACTGCTTCTTGCATCACCTGGCCGTGAATATTTTGGTCGTTCCACATTTCCTTCTGGTTTTGGGAGAAGCGCTTTCCTGCTGAAATCAAAACGTCCCTGGTCATCTATTTTTATCAATTTAATCTTCATTTTATCACCCGGTTTACACACATCTTCTACTTTTTCAACTCTTCTCCATTCCATCTCGGAAATATGAACTAATCCTTCGCGACCGGGAGCATATTCCACAAAAGCTCCAAAAGTCATAAGACGAGTGACAATTCCATCAAATTCCTGACCGACTTCCGGGTCTCCAGAATGGGGGGCCAATAGGTCCTTCTTCTTGGATCTAAATTCTTCTTCAGTAATAATACCATCATCTTTGAGCTTGGAATACTTTCTGATTTCTTTTGCGGAATCTGTGGTTGATACCACAATTTGTGCCTTCATTTTTCCAAGAGATTCAGTTTGCTTTCGCCTGGGGAAATCTTCTTGTTTCCCTTCATCCTCACATTTAGATGAACAGTAATGTGGATTTTTTGAGGAGGGTAATAGGTCTGAAGTAGTCCTTTTAAATATTTTCCCACACCAAATACATTTTGGTCTTAGAACGTTGTAAATCATTTATTTTTTTCTTCTAATTCTGATTATAACCTAATCAATCTGTAATCTGACAAACAAATCTTCCTTTAATTTAATCTGTAGCTACTTTATTACAAGAAGTTGGAAATCTAGTGGCTGACTAAGGAAATAAAACCAGAGCTGTTTGTCCTAACCCAATATCCTTTACCTGGTTCTATATTTTCTGTATTATAGTAGCCACCAGATGTGAATCCATAAACCGTACCGGGAATAATGACTCCGTCCGGATCTTGTAAGTTATAGATATTTATAGGAGTACTTATTCCTGATATGAGATTCCATCCTTCGTTAAGGCCAATAGTGATTTCATTGATGCTATTACCAGAAATGGTTGTATTACCATTACTTTGAAAACGAAGCCAAAATCCATCTCCTGCTATCATAATTGAATCAGGTGTGTAGGCATCATCATCAAAAGAAAAAAGAGTGTTCTCTATGGCATCTGGGAATATTGTTAAATAGTTATTATCATCTACCACAAGGGGGAGCCCAATCAGATTCCAATCTTGGGAAAAATTAATATTTATTTCTACTGATATTTGGTGACTAAGATAATCAATTCCATACTTTATAGCTCGAGGTATAAACCCACCACTGGTATACTGATACTGCCACAATATTCCGCCAGTATTATTGACTTCTCTGATTAAATCTTGTGCTGAGACTGTTATTAATGTATTCCCATTTGGTAATCGGAATACTCCTGATTGATTAAAAGAAAAAAAATTTTCCTGATAAATCCATTCAAATGTTTCTGGAAGAAATGCTTCTTCCTCTCCAATGTAATAGTTCCCATATTCATCATTAATTGGTATGATTTCTAGTACTGCTGAATTATGGATATCGTGTCTATTATTAAAAACTAGTATGTTACCACCACCTGGATATGTTTGTGGTATCCAATTGATTCCATGTTGAGCATAAAATATTTGGTCTGATTCATCACCCCTATCATAATTTCCTGGATTCCCCCATCTATATAAAATATCACCTCCAAAGCCTGCATCCCCTCCAGTATGCCCTGAAGATTCATCAGTGGTTGTTGAATGGTCAATCACCCATAACTCACATAAATGTCTAACAGACAATATAATTTGATCTAAAGATTCATTATAAGAGATAGCATTTGTGTGCATCCAATCTCCATTACCTACACCAATTCCAATTAAATTTATATCAACTAATCTTGGGCTATCTGAAATATTTCCATAATTATCTAAATCTGGGTTAATATCCTGGATAATATGGTCCCAGATTTTCCATTCCCACACAATTTCATAATTATCTGACCCAATAGGTTGTATCTCAAGTATTTTATCAGGTTTAAAATCTTCAGTTACATTAATTCTACCCACTTGGGTTGCTTCATCAATAGTCTTCGTTTCCCAGCCTATTAAAAGAATATTGCCGTTTGGCAGAGGTTCTATATCATGATGTGGTTCTAAAGTATCAACGGGGATAGATATCTCCCAAATTATATCACCACTCCAGTTCAATTTTACAATTTTAGGATCGGTACCTTCATCAAAATCTGGTTTATAGCCAATTGTTAAAATACTATCTGGTGATAAATATCCAATACTAAACGGCACATAATTGTGATTCCATATGTTGATTTCTTCAAAATTATTATTAATTAATCTTGTTTTGTGTTCTATGTTTTCAGCACCGCCTAAATTTGTTAAAAGTGTTATCCCTTCAAAGACCTGTGAAAATAAATAGGATTGAAATAAAAAAAACGATATGATTGAAATACTTTTCATCCCTTCAATTTATCCCAATCTTTTTACAAAGAGGTGCTACTTCAGCAGCACCATTTTCTTTGTCTGTACAAACTCTGCTGACTGTATTTGGTATAGGTAGACACCTGCGCTTACAGGTCTACCCATCGAGTCTGTAGCATCCCACTGTACTGATCTGAAACCAGCCTGTTGCTGAGCGTTAACCAATTGATTAATCTCTCTACCCAACATGTCATAAACAGTAAGCATTACAAAGTTGTCTTCTGGTAGGTCGTACCTTAAAGTCGTGATAGGATTGAACGGATTTGGAAAGTTCTGATGGAGTGTAAAGGCAGCAGGTACTACCGCTTTAAGCTCTAATGTAAATCTTTCAGCCGATGGGACAGTGATCTCCCCTTCCCCTTCAAGGATGTAGTTTGTACCACTTTCAGATGTTAGTACCCAGTTCTTGTTCTCAACAATATCTACCTTAATATCATAGAAAATAGTAAAAGCCTCAGCAGTAGGCATTACCTCTATTTCTCCGTAATCTTTAATTAATCTCCAGCCATCCTTGAACCGTACGTCAAATGCTCCCTCTGGAGGCTTTGGTGGCAAACTGTAACTGAATTGTTCCTCTGAAGAAACATCCTTTCCAAAGTATAATGTTGTGTTATTTAACACCAATATATTCGCATCTTCAGGCTTCTGAAATACTCTGACACGCCCCAAGGGGGCTGAGGAGGACAAGGTAATTTCTCCATCTCCGGTACTTCTAACCCAATATCCGTATCCCGAATCTATTGTTTCCACCAATGCATATCCTTCTTCTTCAAACCCATAAACGGTACCGGGGATGATGAGATTGTCAGGATCAATAATTGCGTTTATATCCATCGGGTAGGAAATTCCAGAAATAAGATTCCAACCTTCAGTGATTGAGAGGGTAAGATCGTCAACCGGAAGTCCTGTTATAGCGCTGGTTCCATCTTGAGTAAACCTTAGCAGGTAACCGGCTCCCAGCTCCATATCACTTTCCAGTTCATAACCACCATCAAATGAATATAATGTAAATGGAACGGCATCAGGAAACAGGGATTCATAATGGGTATCTTCCAAATTAACCGGTAGACCTACCATGTTCCAGTTTTCCATATATTCTACAGTAATTTGAAGTTCAGATGGTCCAGATGATGTAGAGGCTGGGAAAATAATATAATCGACATAGGCTGCATCTTCATCAATATAGGTACCTCCATCGCTCCCATCTTTAACATATGCCCAGGAAAATGTGTGCAGTCCTGAGGTAACAGGGTGAGAAAAATAAGTCCAGGGTGACTGACCATTGCCTGTGGGCTGGTAATGTTCAACAATATCACTATCTATTGAAAAAATGAGACCATCATAGAAAAAATCTCCAGAGGTACTGTATTCACACGCCACCCGGTAATAAAAACTGATCTCACTATCCTCCACCACATCCATCGTTATATGCATTATGGAAGCCTGGTTGTGGGTGATCTGTGCTGATCTTGCGCTGAATAAACCACTATAGTACTCTTCCGATTCCAGCCCCCACTCTGCATTTTCGAGCGTATCTACGATGTTATATTCCTCTATAGGATTTACTCCGGGCCATTGAATGTTGTATCCAGAAAAATCCCACGGATAGGAGGTAAATCCGCCGCTTTCAAAATCTTCTAGAGCCAATCCTATTGTAACGATGAATGAACTTGTGTTTGTATAATTATTATTAGCGGTAACTGCTATATCAAAAATAATTCCTTCCCCTAGTGGTATATTTGAGGATGCCGAAACCGAAAAAGAAACAACACCAGTGGAGCTGTTTTCTATTTCATCAAGGTGACTCTGGTTTTCCGCAATGGTAATATTTGGATTATCACAGGAAAGAAGTACGTTGATATTTTCAGCATCTCCTCCCCCTGAATTACTAAGTGTCACACCAAGGTCTGCTGTCTCGCTGGGGTCGAGATTTCCATTGTCATTATCATCATTTGTTACAGAAAATCCATCAGCAGAAATGATCGGGGCAAAGGCCGTTAAAGAGATTGTCTCTTCCCATGTCTCCCCGGAAGATTGAATGTTTGCTAAAAGTTGAAAATGGTGTTCATCCGGAACTTCTGTGGAGACTGAAAATGTACAGGCAGAAGAAACTGTCGAAGTTGAATTTGGATCAACATTTCCAAACGATGCGGAACCATTATCAATTTCAATATATTCATCATCTGATGAAAAGTAAACAATGGCATTTGCAGCAGTTTCTATACCAATGTTTTCCAGGGTAACCGATAGAGTAACATCTTCACCAAATTCAATTATATTATCGTCACTTGTAGTTGCAGAATAATCCGACACAACAAGAAAAGGTCCACTGGGTGCTATGACGGAAACCGGTTCAATTTTGGTCACTCGGTTGTAGCCCGTTATTGTCAGGGTTAGCTCTGTAGGAGAATCTGGTGGCTGAGATAAAACGACAACCACATCCCCTGATTCGTCTGTGTATCCTGAACCCAGCAAAGTTCCATTGTCTGAAATAGCAACCAGGGCATCAGGCACATCAGTGATTACTTCATATCCTCCATCTCCGATAAATAGAGTTCCGGTATGCGATGCAGAAATCTCCATAGGGATATCAGAACGTATGTCCAAAGAAACATCCCCAAAAATGATCCAGGTCAAAAACATATCAATCCCTGATGAGCCGTACTCATCCATCATATTACATGAGCCGTTGTACCAGAGCCCGCCTATGGTATATTTTTTATTTAAAGGCTGGTTGTTTGAATAATTATATCCTACCAGAAGATCCATAGCGTGGTCCTGGGCTCTCATAGGTTGATTCCAATATTGATTTACCGTTGATCCATAAAAAGCAACCGACCCCGTAGGCGAGCCAGAACTATTATTGGTTGCTCTCATCCATGCTTCAGCAAAACATGTGCTATTTTCAAAAGCTCCATTGACACAGCCTACCGAAATGACGTGGGGTAATTTCCAATCATTTTCAAAATTATCTACTTGATTAATATTTAAGGATGCTCCATTTCCCCATGAGGTAACAGATCCATGCCCTGTATAATTAATAATACTTCTTCCATCATTTATAGCATCTATCCCCTGCTGATCCGTTCCGCTGGGATCATAAATCTGATCGACCTCGGTGTAATTGTAATCCAATAATTTTTGACGTATTACATCAGAGTGTTGGTTGTCCATTTCCCCATCATCACCAGGGCCCTGATTTGAGGCTATTCCTGACCCCTTGTGAAGCCAAGACCCTTCTGTGATGTCCCGCTCATAATATATCGTTCTTTCTATCTGGGTCTGAACGTGAGACAAACTTGAAGCAGAAAATCGTCCAACAAAAATCTCCGGATAATTATCGTTTCCCTCTAATAACGCAAAACTGGGATCTGAACCACCACCTCCCGCATTTGAAACCATAATAGTGGGAACCTGAGCATGGTCACCAACAAGTTGTACAAAACATAGGTCTGGATCGGAATCATATTCAGCTTGAATAAAGTTTTTTATTCCAGTGGAGTTGGATCCCATTTCATATACATCGTACAGATCGGTCTTGATACCCTTTTGATTCTTCCAATCCACATACGGTTGTACCGCATCCATAAAATCTCCATATGCAATAACGATCATCCGCCCCCGTTCCTCAACAGTATCATACCGAGTCCTATCATAATTGATGAAATGTTCAGAATATAATTGAGTAAAATGTTTATTGACTACCTCATTTTGACGGGTTTTAACATTTTGGTCATCCACACCATTTTCCGTGATTTCAACTAAAATTTTTGTATAGACTCTCAGTGTATTGGAAACGGGATTGTATCGGAAAGGATAAACTGTAACCGTCATCCCCCGAATATCTCTCATTACATATGGATCACTCAATTGAGCAAGAGTTCTCGGATAGAGTGCATTGGTTTTATACACATCGGAAAATATATAAGGAATTGTTTCTGGATTAATATCTCTGGTGATACTTCCCTTTGATGGTGCCACAGTCAACTCAAATTCAGTATATTCTGTTTCAAGAATTTTTAGCTTCATTTTGGCATTGTCCGGGATAACAATACTGCGCACCATCTTAGGCAACTGAGGGTTCCCCTTTTCAAGGAGTGTGGGTTCTCCATGAAAATTTAAATGATAATACTTTTCCCCCTCAATTATGACAGATGATTTTGTGAAATCTCCTCCGTTAAATTCCAAAATGGTGCTACCTATATTTGAAGATACAAGTAGAACCCCAGGGCTGTTATTGTTGATTATTACCTTTTCTTCAGCAAACAAAAATGGGATGCTTAATACAAGTAAAAAAATATTTTTCATGTTAAAATCTTCACCATAAAATTATTGTTCAATAATTAGACAATTTACAGGGGGAAACCATTCCTTAAAAGAAGATTTTAATTTATCTGAAAAAAAAAATTTATTGTTGAAAGACCAATTAATTAGTTTTGAAAAGGAACTATGTATTACCCATGAATTTCATGGACATTGAGAAGATGGATTAAAATCCTTTTTGGTGGTCTATTCTAAAAACATCAATTTTTGGATTTGTGAAATACTACCTGCATCCATTTTAAGAAAATACACTCCGCTTGAAAAGCCATCTGTATTCCACTGTACGGTATGATTTCCAATAGGGAGTTTTTCATCTAGAATCCTTGCTGTCAGTTTACCGGTAATGTCATATATTTGTAGAGAAATAATATGCTGATCATCTACCACCGAAAAAGGTATAGTTGTCGTGGAGTTAAAGGGGTTTGGATAGGCGGGGCTCAAGGAAAAGATAAGAGGAGAAACAGAAGAAGCAGATTTTCTTAACAGGAACGTTTCTGAATCACTATTCAACTCCAAAGCCTTTACCCCCCAACATGTTACAACGTTACTACTTTCGTCAACTATTTCCCATCTTTCCCCATCCTTAATATCACACTCTATCACCAAAGTTTGTTCACCACCCATTACCTCAATTACACAGTCATCCGCTCCGCAAAATTTAGTTTCACCGGAAAAACGAATGTCGAAGGCTCCAGTGGGGGGTTTAGGGGGTAGGGTGAAACTCAACATATCTTCACTGGCTACATCAGTGCCAAAATAAAGAGATTGGCTTCCAATGGTAATTTGATGTGCGTTTTTCATTTTGTATGAGGATGCATTAGTACTTCCTGAAAAAAAAATTGTCAAAAGAAATTTCTCCTGATCCTGAGCTCCTCAACCAATAACCGTTTCCCGGAATCAGTTCATCCACATTCACATATCCGCCATCAAATTCATATATTGTCCCAGGAATAATCAGGTTTTGAGGATCATAAATAGCTGTGGTAACAATGGAAAAAGAAGGTCCTGAGATTAAGTTCCAATTCGCATTTAAAGATACAGCTAGCCCAGAGGTAGGTTCCCCTGTGATCTGTGTCATTCCCGACTCTGAAAATCTTAGCCAATATCCTGTTCCAGCTGTTAATTCATTTTCTTGAACATATCCACCAGAAAAAGAATACAATGTCCCATCAACAGACTCAGGAAATAGAATCATATGATTTGAATTTTCAACAAATAAAGGGAGCCCCACCATATTCCAGTCAGCGGAGTAGTCCACTGTTAAGGTCATTTCATTGTTCTGATCAAAATAATCCAATCCATATTTCTGGCCGCGCGCAATCATATGGTCAAAACCCGGATGGTCATAGCTCCATTGAATTTCCCCCGATGGATCAATCTCAAAAATATAGGCATCATCCGCTTCGGTAATGAGTGTGTTCCCATTGGGCTGTCGAAATGCTCCGCTTTGTACATCAGATTGCAAACTGTTTCCCGGAGCATAGGTCCAAACAGGATTTTCCGGACCGAAAGGCTCGCTAGGAAAAATATCGTACGTCCCATCTGAATTCAGTGGTGGCACAAACTCCAAAACAGCCGAAGCGTTGTTTGTGTGACCGTTGTTAAATAAAATAAAATTACCTTCACCAGGATATCCTAACGGGATCCAGTTAACTCCATGCTGTGCATCTAAAATGTGATCAGAATTATTACCCCTGTCATAATTTTGAGGGTTTCCCCATCTATATAAAAAATCACCTCCCATTCCTGAATCCCCTCCAACATGACCACTCGCCTCTTCCGTGGTTGTGCTGTGGTCAATAATAAATATTTCATCCTGGTGACGGGAAGAGAAAACAATGTGATCTAGTTCAGCATTGTAAGCAATGGCATTAACATGCATCCAATCAGCATTTGCTCCTCCCGGTCCGCCACTACTGCCGACACTCCCATTATTGATATCAAATAATTCAGGATGCTCAGAAATCGTAACATAATTTGGATAGCTGGAACTGATGTTCTGGCACAAATGATCCCATAAGTGCCACTCCCAAACAATATTTCCTGTCTCCGGGTCCAGCTCCAAAATAGCTTCAGACCACATCTCATTCAGGGGATTATCGATGCTTTGCCTCCCCATAGAATATGCTTCTGTGTCTGTCTTCCTTTCCCACACAATGATAAGGACATGCCCATTTGGCAGTGGCTCTACATCATGATGGTGCTGATAGATGTTGTTAGCAAATTGATAGTCCCACAAAGTTGCCCCATCCCAGGTCAGTTTACTGATTCCACCACCGACACCGCCGGAATTCATGGAAGGATTGGGGACACGGTAAGGATAAATAATAGTACTATCGGGGAAAAGATAAGGCATGCTAGCACAATTTCTAACGTGGGACCATGTGTGAACCTCATTATCGTTGTGATCCAAAAGATATGTGGTATTATCGCCGCCGCCGCCTGGTCCACCTGCACCAGGAGTAAATATTACATAGCCCGGTGACACCTCTGCACTGAGCAGAGTGAGAGATAATTGTAAAAGGATAAAAGTGCTTTTAAAATTCATATTTTTCCCTTGTAGTTTAAAAAGTAATTTAAATATATCTATTCTAATGCAATTAGGCATAACACATCTATGTTTTATTTCCAATTAATGTATGGCTGATGGGAATAAATAGTTTATTCATTTTTTTTGTTTTAGATACAAAACAGATAAAAAAGTTAACTTTTTTCTTTGTAATCACTCAAAATAATTTACATTCAGAAAATAGTATACTGTGACCATCTCAATTATTAAAAGAATTATTACCGTTTATATAACCCTTGGTAAAACTTTTGGTTCATGGATAGGCCCTATTACTTCCGGTATACTAATAGGCATATTACGGTTAATTGTCGGTATAGGTATGGCTCTTGATAATTTATTTTGGCCTTCTCTTTTTAAAAGAAAATTAACAAATCCATTGGTGATTGTTGGCAACCCAAGATCCGGAACAACTTTCCTCCATCGTTTTCTGGTGAGCAATAAAATCGCTGGCGGTGCTGAGCTATGGCAATTACTATATCCTTCGCTCACACTTCAAAAACTCATTAAACCTCTATTGCCTGTTTTAGAACGTATCAGTCCTACCAGACATCACTCAACTGCAGCACACAAAACCAGCCTCCAATCTGTGGAAACAGACGATGCCTCAGTTTTATTTCGATATTTAGACGGGTTTTTCCTTTATGGTTTTATCTTGTCATGGGCTGACGATGATATTTTCCACTGGTTTGATCCCCACAAACGTGATACATCAAAAAGGGATTTTAATTGGCTTTCCGCCATCTGGAATCGGGTACTTATTTCGTCAAAACAAGAAAGGATTATAGGGAAACTGTTCTCCCTCAGCGCAAATACACCCAAATTTCAAAGTCGATTCCCTGATGCAAAAATTCTCTACATGGTTCGCGATCCGTTGAGTGTTATACCGTCCGGATTAAGCTTGGTAACCGGTGTCCTGGATAAAAGATTCGGATTTTGGTCTTTACCAGACGAAATGAGGACTCGCTATATTCAACGGTTATATAAAGCACTAGTAGAGCTGCTTAAGAGATTTCACGATGACTGGATAAATGATAGAATAGATAGGGACAAGGTAATGATTATACCTTTTGACCGGATGATGAATAATTTTGAAGAATTGATGACAGATATAATGAAATTTATAGAATTTGAATCGGATGAAACATTGTTAAATTCCATCCAGGAAACGGCAGAAAGCCAGCGTAATTTCAAGAGCAAACATACATATGATCTCGAAAAATTTGGACTATCTTCAGAGCAGATAAAATCTGATTGCTCCTTCATCTATAATACCTTTTTAAATCAACAATAAATTTGTTTTGAAACTTAAATTTATATCATCAGTTTTATGTATCATCCTAAGCTATGGTTTTGCAGACCGTTTAGTTGTTCCAGATCATTTGCATGACTGGAATGTTCTTCAAGATTCGGATGTGTGGGTAGGCTGGACAATTAAAGATGATATTCAATGGTGTCGCTCAGAAAAAATACTACCATTTGAAATGGAACATATTAGTCACATCATTGAAGATAAAGAAAATTATCCCAATGTATTTAAACGGATCGAGGATACAGCTATTTTAGCTCCCGACATTGTACACATCACTCTGGATATGCCCTTTCCGTTTGCTGGTCGGGATTATATTGTTAAGTACGTTTCGAATAAAACAGACACCGAGAACACCTATACCTTTACCGCCTATGATGAAATAAAGGTGCCGGAGAGGAAAAATTGTGTGCGGCTCATCAATGCAGGGGGAAGTTGGAGCGTTATCCCCCACGGAAATGGTAAAACGAAAGTTACCTATACCTGGAACGGAGAGTTGAGAGGTGATTTCCCTGATTGGGCACTGGAAAGGGCCTGGAAGGTTCAAGGAACTGAGGTGTTAAACTGGCTCTATGAAGCACTAAAATAATGTGAGGGTATTCATGTTGCATTTAAGAAAGATAAAACTAATATTCATTTCTATATTGATCGGCTTTAGCGTGAGTCTGTGCCAAACCTCCTTTACGGGTGACCTGAATTTTTATTACTTATCTGCTCTTAATGATAATCACTTGGTTAATCTTCCATACCGAATGATAGATTTACAGATTCAGCATCAGCATGAAAACATGGAGATCTTTGGTAATTTAGCTATGGAATATTCTCCACAAAAGCATACTCATTTTTTATCGAACAGTAATCCACAGGATTTTTTATGGGATCTGCGGGAACTGTACATGGCGTGGTACACTGATTTTGGTGAAGTTCGATTAGGAAAACAAATTCACACCTGGGGCAGTGTGGATGAAAACAGCCCCATTGATGTGGTAAATGCATTTGACTATTATTATTTATTTTTTCAGGGAGCGGACAGGAAGCTTGGCTCTTATTCTGCAGCCATTGATATCTACTTTAATGATTGGAAATTGGGTGCAGTCCTATCTCCCTATCATCACACAAATAGAGTCCCAATAAACGATCCTGAGTTCCCTATCAGGCTTCCCATTGTCCCCGAGGAATATCAAATCTATCCCATTGAAAAGGTCCCCATAGAATATGGTGCTTTTATTGAATATTCTCACGACTATGGAGACATTCGCCTAAGCGGATTTAGTGGATACGATCGACTGTTCAATCTAACAGGAATCAATGATTTTACTTTTAATCCAGGAAGTTCATTTCATAAGGTTTATTTTATATTTGGTTACAGAAAAACCAATATGATAGGAGCTGGTGGGACATTGCTGTTTGAAGATTTGATATTGCGAGGAGATTATGCTTTTTTCCAAACCAAAGATCAAAATAAATCAATAACCCGAAATAATACAGACCCAGATTTAGGAGAAACTTATACGCATCTGGATTATGAATATTCCTTTTTGGAAAAGGCAGATTATTATCAAATGACCTTACAGTTCGAATATGGACTCCCTTGGGATATTACGATTGTTGGACAATATTTTAGTTATGATATCTTGAGTTACAAATCAAACGGTTCTCCTATTGATGAAGACATAGATATTCCCCAATTGGATCTATCAGCAAGTGATTTTAATCCTCGTAATTTCTTTTCTCCGGGAATGGGAACGCCCATAGCGGCCTTAATGAAAAAGGCCCTGACTCTCAGTTTAGAAAAGACCTTTTTAGAAGATCAATTAAAGGTCAGCCTGTTAGGTATGATGGATTTATACGACCCCTTGAACACAAAAAACACCAAATTATGGGGAAGTATACTTGGCCTAACTATTGAATATGATCTCGCTCAAAATCTGAAACTGATATCGGGGATGACTCAAATTACTGGAGATGACAACCACCCTGATGGAGAGCACTACCGTCTTAATCAAATGGAAGATTTTTCACATCTTCGCTTCGAATTGAAATACAGTTTCTAAAAATTCTTATTTAAGTAAAAGCCCTTTGCTAAAAATGGTTTTTTCGCCCACCACTAATTTAAATAGATAGACACCCGATGGGTGATCCTTTGAATCCCAGATAATTGATCTGGGGCCAGTATCCTGAGTCGAGTCCACCAAACGATCAATTTCTTCACCATTGATATTCAAAACGGAAAATACAACGTAGGATGGTTTCTGAAGAGTATAGCTTATGGTTGTAAGGGGATTAAAAGGATTTGGATAAGCAGGACCCATGGAAAAACTGGTAGGGGAAATGGAATTTGTCGATTTTCTTAATACAAGCGTTTGTGAGGTACCACTAAGATTCACTATCTGATTTTCAGAACACATAAACACATTTCCATATTCATCAACAATTTCCCAAATCTCACCCTTTTTTATATCACACTCGAGGGTCACTGGTTGACCGCTACCCATAACCTCAATTACACATTCATCCCATATGCACAGCTTTGTATCACTGAAAAAACGGATGTCCAGGGCGCCCGATGGTGGCTTTGGTGGAAGGCTGTAACTCAATACATTTTCTTCCAAAACGTTTTCACCAAAATAAAGAGTTTGTTTTCCAAACTTAAGAGTGTTGGTGTTTTTCGGTTCTATATCACTCAATCTTGTCGCAAACTGAGAATTAGTAGATAAAATAATTTCACCAGAATTGTTTGTTCTTACCCAATATCCTTTTCCTGGTTCCAATTGGGACACCTGGGTATAGGTGTCTTCGAAACCATAAAAGGTTCCGGGAATGATAATACCATCAGGATCGTTAACCTGAGATATATCCACAAAATCAGATATGCCCGAAATAAGATTCCAGTCCATCAAAAGATTGATTGATAATTCCTGGATAGCAGCTCCGGTGATGGCAACTGTGGCTGGTTCATCAAAGCGCAGCCAGTATCCGTTTCCATTTATTAAGTCCTGGGTTTGGATATACGTTCCGTCAAATAGAAACAATGTCCCCGGAATCGCGCTTGGGAATACAGCAGCATAGGACGGGTCCTCAACTTCTAGTGGAAGACCCACAAGGTTCCAATCTGTTTGTACATTAACCATCAGGGAATCCCCACCGCAATTTTGGACATCCTCGACCATAAAAGAATAAATAAACTGATCCAGACTGATATCTAGATGTTCACTATTAGCGATACACTCAGGCAGATCTTCGCATAGGTAATTTCCTCCGATAGCAAAATATGGGTACCAAGCTGCATCCGTTCCACTCCAGTCAATGTTGAGATCACAAATGCACTCCGGCATTGAGAAAAGTAAGTTATTAAAAAGCCATAGATAGGATAAATTATCCAAATCACAAAATGATTCTGGGATTGCTTCTATTTGATTGTATCCAAGATCAACAAAATATAAGTTAGATAAATTACCTATGGCCTCCGGTAAACTGATTAATTGGTTGTTAGAAATATAAAGGCTACTTAACCCAGTTAGTAGCCCCAGGCTTTCGGGTACACTTGAAAGGTTGTTCCACTGAAGAGCCAGGTATGATAGTTGCGTCCAATTTCCTATGGATTCCGGTAAAATTGAAATGGGTTCTGCTAAACCGGATCCAGAGAAATTATAATCAGCGACCCAATTTTTAAAACGTCCATTGATCCAGGTTTGGGTTCCCATCTCCAGCGGGCTGGTGTAGGAACTTAGCTCATTGATCGATAAGATGTCTTCCAAAGCTGTGAGATCCTCCAAGTAAAAACAGGAGTCAGCAGGCCACATGGTTACCGAAGATGGGATCTCGTTTATATATATGAACCCTTCGTCACATTGACCATATACAAACTGTGATGAAAGACAAAAAACTAAATTAATGAGAATACTTTTTTTCATTTTCTTTAATCTGTATTATCTTAAAAAAGTTAACTTTTTTATTTCCGTTTGATGCATCGTTTCTAATTTTAATAAATAGATTCCTGAAGGATTATTTCCAGCATCCCACTCCAAAAAATGTTCCCCCTGTTCAAGAGATTGAAAAACAAATTTGTCCAGCTCCTCTCCCTTTATACCATAAAACCTAACTGATACATCATTTTTTTGTTTAAGAAAAAAATGGATCTTTATTCTAGAATTAAACGGATTTGGATAGGGGTCGCTGAGAGAAAATTCACTGACTATATTATTTGGATTAGTTCCCTGGGATTGTTCTGTATGTACGTTTATCTCAATTGTCTGAGCAAGATCTGGTCTGTGAACAGGTATAACGACAAAATTAAAATTAGGAGGGTCAGGTTCATTACCTACGGTCCCCTGAAGGGTAATTATTTGTGATTTCCCATCTTCTATAAATACAGTTCCCATTTGATTAACAAACCACCCGCTCTCATCATTTAATGTATATTCAAATGTCTCAGAACTACTTCCATCATTTGTTAATTTAATATTAATAGTTGATGACCCTATTGGAAGCAAAACTGATGTTTCCGAATTGTAATCTGTTAGCCCAACCACCGAAGTGCTGAACGCCGAAGGGTACAACCCTGAAATTCGGTTAGATCTATATACAGCTCCTAATGGTTCAGAAAGATGAAATTTTGCCTCCCAAATATTTTCATGATCTGGAGAAATTTCAACGGCAGTGCCACTTTCTCCTATGGTCGTGACCAAATAATTATCGTTATCCAACTTTTGTACATTCCCCGAGAATGCACCATACAATTCTGAGGATAAACTGTACTCCCAAAAAATATCAGCAGAATAAATACCGCTATCTTCATTGACCTGTATTTCCAGTGCTCTTGAGCTGTTAGAAGAGTTCCCATTGTCAAACATTATAACGTTTCCGTTTTCTAATATCTGCAAACTGTGTTGAAAATTGAATTCCAGATTATGACCAAAGTCCACATCACCGGAAGGCATCTCCTCTCCCATTGACCATATGATTTCCCCGCTTGGATAATTGATTTTTACTATCCTTGACAAGTGCCTGATTGAAACATAAATAGCACTCTCGTTATTATCAAACCAGAGGGCATTTGCGTGTGTCCAGTCATACCTCTGTGGTGTGGCAACAAAAGCATCAAACCAAGTTCCATTTTCAATATCATAATCTACTGTACTAATATAATCAAAGAAATTCCACTCCCATACCATCTCATGTGATTCCCTATCCCACTCAACAATTTTGTCACCAAACCATGTAAAAAATGGTGTTACCCCATCACAAAGAGTACCATAGAATTGATTGCAAATCGGCGTCCAACCACCATCGGGCACCGGACCCAATTGTTCTACCTCTACGATTCCTAAAAAATTTCCATTGGGTAGTTCAATAATCTCGTGATGATTGAATTCTTCACTTGGCTCAGACCATATGATTTCATTGTTCAATGAGTATTTCACCCCGTTATAATAATTACCGTCAGGTTGACCTGATAGATACTGACAACCATAATGCTGACCATAATAATCTGTATTGTAATAAATGATCGGCTGCTCCCCTGAATTCCATATTTCGTCTCCGTTTATGTCAATTATAGCAGAGTAATAATCATAAAAAGCGCCAAACACCGTTAAACCTTCAGAGTATGAGTTTTCATCATAAATAGTCGCCTCAGCATTCGATATAGTTTCCCCAGTTGAAAACATTCGAGTATCAATATATTCTCCAGGGTAGCTGTTTTGATAAAGGGGTGCTACCCTCCAATAGTATGTTGTCTCCCAGTCGATCATTTCTTTTTCAATATAAATGAGTGAAGAATCAATCTGCGAAACACTTAGTGATGAAAAATCGAGATCGGAAGAAATCTCAATTTGATAGGCAACTGCATCCGGTTCCTGTTCCCACTCAAAGAGGACATGTATATAATTGAGTACATCTCCATCTTCAGGTTTTAACAGACCACCAAATAAATTGGATGAAATAATAAATGTAAATAAAATAATTCGAATCATTTTTAATTAATTAATAGACAAAAACTAATGAAGAAAGTTAAATCTTAAACTGTTTCTTCTATGCGAGTAAATCCAAAATCATCCGGATTTACTGATGGACTATCATTTTTCTGTGCCTTGATTAAAATATGAAATTGGTCACCGGTTTTTATAGTGGTGGTATTGTCAACAGGGAGTGCGCATTTGTCCCGCACTGTGACGAGCGGAATAAATGGTACTTCTTTTTTATGAATCTCTAAAGATTGATTCTTAATTATTTCTGCTTTCCATATTTGAATTTCAGCGTGACCTCTTTCTAATAGCATGCTCCACTTTTCAATATCAAAAGCTCGTCCACAGGCAATTTTCCCGCCCATTTCCAAAACCATATCTGTGGTCACACCCTCTGCATCGTTTTTTACAACTCCCAACACATTGTGCAATTTAACAATATCCTTGATCTTCTTGGAAAATAGATAGTTTACCTCTTCATTTCGTGTCATCCCTATAATACCTGCTTTACTATCTATCTCAGCCCGATACAACATATTCGAATCCAAACCATTACCATAAAGCACTCGAATCCCATCTTTTTCAGCTCGTTTGCATTCTCTTGGGTTTTCATCAATGCACAACACATCCTCATTATTAGCAGTGAGAATTTTAGCAATTGCGCGGCTTATTGGGTTTACACCTAGGATAACCCATCCTGTTCCTGTTTTTTTTCTTAATCCCAAAAGGGACGCAGTAATTCCACCTGTCAGCCCGGCCTGTAAAACAGTGAGAATAATGAGAAGAAATACCATTGCCTGAAGCTGAGTCCCCTCAAACCCATGGGCCTCCAGCTCAATTGAAAACAGGGAGGCCACTGCTGCTGCCACAATTCCTCTGGGGGCAATCCATGATAAAAGAGTTTTTTGTTTGAGATTTAGTTCTGACCCCCAGGTACCCGCAAAAACAGCGAGAGGTCGCAAAATGAACATAATGACCAATACTAAAGATATCCCTCGCCAACCCAGGCTGGTTAATTTCACAATTTGCACATCTGCTGCCAAGAGAATAAATAACATTCCTATGAGGAGTACTGTCATCTCTTCTTCAAAATCTCTCAGCTCCCTCCTCACTGCTGTTTTTGTGTTCCCCACTACCAATCCTGCAATAGTTACGGCTACCACACCGCTTTCTGCGCTAATAGTATTCGATATTTGAAATAAAGCAAACACCATGGAAAGCATAAACACATTTTCCAGAGATTCAGGAATAAATCTGCGTATTCGCAATAATAAGGCCAACCCCAATCCACCAGCAGCACCAAAGATAACCCCGGAAAGTAATCTTGAAATAATGTGAAAAAACCCTTTAACAAATGATAATCCCGATGGACTTAGTGCAACTTCCAGTGCTACTACTGCCAAAACAGCACCAATCGCATCTAAGAGGACACCTTCAGCCTCAAGCACTGTGGAAACCGATCGCCTGAATCGAAGTCTTTTTAATAGGGGAGAAATGACAGTTGGCCCTGTTACAATGATTAGAACACCAAATAAAATAGAATTTCTCCAATCCCATCCAATGATAAATTTTGATGAGATTACTCCGCCAACGGCCATTACCAATGCCCCAACAGTAATAAGTTGTCGAATAACCTGCTGCTCACGTTTGATATGGCTCAACCTCAGATTCATACCACCTTCGAACAGGATAACCGCTACAGCAAATCCCACAATCATATGCATTGCTTTTCCAAGACTGGAGGGATGAACTAATCCCAGCATATCAGGCCCAAGTAAAATACCTGCCCCTAAAAGCAGAACGATCCCCGGCAATTTGATATGGCGGGAGATGACTTGCACCAGCATTCCAAAACACATAGCTAAGGCGAGGGTTAGGGCAGGGTTTGATTCATTCATATTTTATTGCAAAAAATAAAGGCAAAATTATAAGGGAAATCTTTGACCCATAAAAGATATATTAAAACCTAAGTTTATCACTGTTTTCCATTGCACTGTAGTGGAATCCAGCGCAGGATTTGTGTGATTAAGATGAATGAAATGAACTTTAGATTTATCCTCACCAGATAAAACCGAAAAATAATCCATACTCTCTTCAATTGATGGATGAGGGATTTCTGCCATATTTCGATTTGGAATTTCACCCCGTCCAAAAAATGTTCCATCAATCAAAACACAGTCATTGTCTTTAATTACCTCACGAATGTTTTGCCCCCACTTGTCCCATTTATCAATGTCCGGAATAAATATCAGTTTGTAGGTCAGACCTGACACCTTGAACCCCACCGTTTCCGAATATTCATCCCTGTGTGGTACAATAAAGGGTGTTACAGACAAATTGTCGTTTAATTTCACAATACCATGATCTTCCAAAGGATTTAAGACTATCTGTCTCAAAGAAATCAATTGATTCCACGGACCATTTGACCCAATAAAATGTTTCATCCTGGGCATCACATACACAGGAATTTCTTTTGCTCCCATTACTTCACGTCCAAGATGTATGAGCCCCGTGTAGTGACCGATGTGAGCATGTGTGAGAAAAATTCCTCTCAACTTATATTTTCCGTTTTGGGTCAACTCATTAAGTTGTTGAGGAAAATCAGGAGTGGCATCAATCATCCATACCTCTTTCGTTTTAGGATCGACTATCCCTAAACACGATACTCTGAGTTGTTTCCCTGAGCTACCCCATTTATCTGAACAACAGGTTTTAACACATCCGGCATGGGGAACCCCCCCATCCTGAGCTATTCCCAAAACCACCACATAGGGAAAGTTGTTGTCAGCAAAAAGAAAGCAGTAAGACAGCACACAGGTTATAAAGTATTTTGTCAGATTAACCATTAAACTGTCTTCCTTACAACCCCTCCTATCTCTATCAATTTGCTCATAAGGATTAAGTTCTTAAGAATATGCTATAGGTATATCCGTTAGTTAGAATAAAAATATCAAAATGAGTCTTTGTGATATACATTATTGGAAAGGAAGTACTAATCCCCTGAAAGAAAAATCTCACCATTTCCAGAACTCCGGAGCCAATATCCTCTCCCGGGAGTCATTGTAGATACCTGAACATAACTTTCATCGAAACCATACACGGTCCCCGAGATGATGAGCTCCTGAGGATCATAAATAGAACCGAGAGCAATTTCCTGGGTAAATCCGGTGATCAAATTCCATCCAGGGCTCAATGATATTGTAACTGTATTTATTTCTCCACCTGTAAAGGTAACACTGCTTGCACTAACTAACCGAATCCAGTATCCGGTTCCACTGGTGAGCTCGTTATCTTGAATATATCCGCCCTGGAAAGAGTATAGTGTTCCTTCAACTGCTTCAGGAAAAATTATCATATAGGATGCGTCATCACTCAAAAGGGGTAGCCCTACCATGTTCCAATCTGATGCATAATTTATGGACAATTCGGAGGGAATTTCCGGATGGTTAAATTTAAGAATAGTAAGATATCCTTCTAAATCACTGGCAAACACATAATCATTTAAGGTAAACGGGAAAGCACCCCAGCATCCATAAAAATCTCCATTGTCATTTGAACCGTATGTATCATATTCAGCGACCTCAATCAAATTGTTGGGGTCACCAATATCCACAATTTTTACTCCCACTGTGTAGTGGGATATGTAGGCAAAATCTCCCATAATATGTGTGTTGTGAGCGATGTTGCTCTCACCCAAATATTCACCCAAAAGAGATACATTCCCCATATCTTGAATGTCCCACATTTTCACGGTTTTATTTACCGTTTCTTCCGTTGTCATTACATATTTTCCGTCATCAGTAGGCCAGATATTATGGACATAACCACTATTAGGGATTGAAACCCGAGTGAGTAATATAGGATCATATTTATCCGAAACATCCCAGATGGAAAATGTTCCGTTTGTTCCCTCAGCGACATAGACCGTGTCGTTTCGCGCATATACGTCATGGATATCAGGTGTTACCACCATATTTATATCGTCCGGCTCTTCCGGATTTTCAAGACTCACAATACGAAATCCGTCATACGCCTGTCTTAGAACGTATGCAAACCCTGTAGCAGTGTCTATAGATAAATTATGTGATCGCACGTTCCCTGAATGTACATATGATTGAACAAACTCCACACTGTTTGGCAAATTCTCAAGGTCTATAATCATCATTCCGTAGTTCGTTCCAGTCATCTCATTCACGATATAGGCATAATGACTGTAGGTTTTAATATCCCGGTGATAGTAATAATCATTGTTTTGCGGTCCGGGAACAATATCGATCACTTCCATAGTAGAAATGCGGACAAAGGCCACACCTTCCAACACTCCCATGATTGCATATTCTTCACCATCGGGAGCTCTGTATCCCCACACATCAGATCCTCCAGTTGTGTCACCTGATCCCCACTCCTGAGATGGGAACCAAATCCGGTCGACCAGCTCAAGACTGTACTCTGCGGGTTGGGCAGAAATATAATTGCTGAATGAAAATCCAAAAATCATAGCAAGGATGATTTTTTTGGCTCTGAGTTTATATATCATTTCAAGGTATTTGCTCAACGATAATCTCACCATTTCCGCTGCTCCGCAGCCAGTATCCGTTTCCAGGTTCAATAATTTCTACAGGTTCATACCCACCATTAAATCCAAAAATTGTTCCTTCAATTATTAATTGGTTGGGATCAATAATTGAACTGACCCCTACTGTCTCAGATATCCCGGAGATCATGTTCCATCCTTCAGATAGCTCAATGGGCAACACATCTATGGATTGTCCGGTGATAAACAAAAGTCCATCCGATTGAAATCTCAACCAATAACCTGTTCCAGGAATTAGCTGAGTTCCCTGAGCATAACCACCATCAGAAAAACTAAAGAGTGTGTTTTCAACAGCATTCGGGAACAGCCATTGGTAATCTGAATTTGATACATTGACCGGTAGTCCAATCATATTCCAATTTCCCTGAAACGGGAACTCTATTTCTATTTCGGACTCACTTAACAGTTCATTTAAAATAACTAACATCCATTCTGTATCAATTTCATTGTTTGCATATTGTATAACTCCGTTCTGATCCACAATAAAATCCCGGGGATATGGAGAACCATCATTAGGGAGATAATAGATGTCATATGTTTGGCCGCCCTGAACACCTCCTGAGCTACCGGGATCGAACAGAATGGGATAGGTTAAATTATTCTCTTCAATAAAATTTCCTATAATATTTGGGTTGTTCGTATTGCTAATTCCAAGAAGAAGGACATTTTCCTGTGGATATGTCTGCCAAATTGTGGTTTCCATGTCCGATAACTCCGGACTGCACACCGGTCACCCGGGAGCAAAAAATGCCAGGACAACGATCTGCCCTAAATGATCCGACAGATGAAATGTACCACTCCCGTTTGCAATAATATCCAGCTCAAAATCTGGAGCAGGTTCTCCGATATTAATTCCGTCAATGTTCCCGTTTAATTCCACAGTGATCTGAGGTTCATCCGGGTCATTGGTAAAAATTATATATCCTGATGAGGAATTCCCTGCATCAGCAAAATAAACAACATTCACTGCCTGGGTTTCTCCAGGGCCCAAGTTTTGTAATGGATTCTCTATTTGGAAATCGGTATTGGAAATATACTGATCTTCAACAATTAGAGTGGAATTCCCGTTATTGGTTACATCAACTGTGAGGGTGTAGGAATCTCCGTTTTCCACATAGGGGTAATTCAATTCCCAAGAACTTATATCAATGTCCGCATCATCAATTTCTTCATATTCAAAGACCTGAAGCCACATCCATTCCGCAGAATATATATAGTTTCCGGAAGAATTTATAGCCATGGTTCGCCTTCCATTTGCTTTAAATCCAACTAACTCCAATTGACTACCATCCCACTCTAAAATCTCCACATCGTCCCAATCTGAGACAGCACACCTTCCGTTGAACATTTGGATTCGGTTTGCCAATCCTGTCGTGTTATTGTTCCCCAACAATATGGGAAACTCAGGATTTGCTAAATCATGAACAGTGACACCCTCAGAACCCAGAGCAGTATAAAGTAAACCATTGTCAATAGACAAATCTTTCACAGCGCTTCCTGTTGACCAACTATAAATTTCCAAAGGGTTTTGAATATTGGTAACATCAATTATCCGAATAAAATCCCCATCACCGAGATAAACTATATTTTCATAAAATAATACTGTCCACGCATTTTGAGTCGCAATAGTAGAAACAGAAGCTGGATTAGAAGGATTGGAAATGTCATAAAATAATACTCCATCTGCGTGGGCTGCTACCGCTAATATATTTCCGGAAATATCCATATCCTCCAAAATATATTGATTCCCCTGTGTCCCAGAAATGTATCCTGAGTGCTGAGCATTGGAGGGATTAGAGATATTGATAATAGCGACTCCTCTGTGTGTTGTAACGTACACATAGTCCCCAATTCCTCTGGCATAGTAACAGCGGGTGTTTCCACCACCGCCACCGCCGCCTTGAATTTGGAGGTTGTCCAGATGTACTGGTGTTTGAGGATTGGAAATATCGTAAAATTCAATCCCCTGGAGGTTCCCCGGAAGGATTAATGTATTCCCAACAATTTCAGCATCCAGTAACTCACGAGAGGTGGGGTCATAGGTATTGTGAATGGTAAGGTTTTTTCCAAACAGAATTTGGGAAAGGAAGAGAAGAAAAATATATTTTGTACTGGCCTTCAAAAACTAATATCCCATATCCATACCCTCTTGATCTCCACGACCCATGTGCCTGCTTTTTCTTTTTTCTTCCTGCAGTTGACCGAATCGATAAATAAGATTGAGTTTCAAAGTCCTTCCTCCACGATCGGTAGCAACATCACTAAA
>Ga0208411_1000358_pt1 | contig 35704 bp, 33 predicted proteins | sample ETN01SmetaG_4_FD_185793 | JGI IMG/M metagenome (GOLD analysis project Ga0208411, IMG submission 185793) | Marine microbial and viral communities from oxygen minimum zone, Eastern Pacific Ocean - ETNP2014F12-01SV261 (SPAdes) (version 2) | ecosystem: Environmental > Aquatic > Marine > Oceanic ... | reverse complement strand
GGTGGCTCACGCCTATGGCAAGACCGCCACCTTCATGCCCAAGCCAGTGGCCGGCGACAACGGGTCGGGCATGCACACCCATCAGTCCATCTTCAAGGGTGGCAAGCCTGTATTTGCAGGTTCCGGTTACGCCGACCTTTCGGAAACGGCGCTTTACTACATTGGCGGTATCATCAAGCATGCTAAAGCCGTCTGCGCCTTCTCTAATGCCACCACCAACAGCTACAAACGTCTAATTATGGGCTTTGAGGCACCGGTTCTGTTGGCCTATTCTGCGCTCAATCGCTCAGCGGGCTGTCGCATCCCCTACGACTCCAGCCCCAACGGCAAGCGTGTCGAAGTTCGCTATCCGGATTCTTCTGGCAACCCCTATCTGACGTTTGCCTCCATGCTCATGGCCGGACTTGACGGCATCGAGAACAAGATTCATCCCGGCGATCCTATAGACAAGGACCTCTATGACCTGTCGCCAAAGGAATTGAAGGACATTCCCACGGTCAGCGGTAGCCTCCGCGAAGCCTTGGATGCCCTGGACGCCGACCGCGACTTCCTTAAGGCTGGCGACGTCTTCACCGACGATCTCATCGATAGTTATATAGAACTTAAATACGAAGAGATTGAAAAATTCGAACACGCCCCACATCCTGTGGAGTTCGAGATGTATTACAGCGTCTAAGGCCACACACGCCTTACCGTATCTTAACCCAAACAAAAGGCCCCGCTTGATAGCGGGGCCTTTTTTTATTCCCGGCATCATGGCGAAACCGGAATGACGGGTCTTATTCCATAGCCAGGGCTTTCCCGATCTCGTCGCGGTAGAGTCCGAACGCCCTGGCGTCGAGTCCCAGCAGGCTGCACAGGGTAACGATCTCGATCTGTTCCACGAGGCTGACCTCGCCGTCGGTCTCGCTCAAGGCAAGGCATATGCGAACCATCAGCTCCGCCTTTTCGGGGTCGGCGGCCACCGCCATGATAGCCTCCACGGCCGCGGCGTGTCCGGCCTCCGGCGATTGCTTGAGGGCTTCCACAAAACCGTTGAACAAGTTCACCCCTTCATGGGGATCGAAGACTTTCAGGGCTTCCAGAGTTTCCAGAACCTGGTCCACCCGCATCCGTTCATCGAAGGTAACCTCACCGTCGGAGGTGGCGACGATGGCGCTGGCCGCCATGGTGGCTTTCAGAAAGGGTAGGTTTTTATGGCGCGCAACCTGTTCTTGGTAGTGGTGAGTAAGGGTCTTGAGGAAGTTCGGCATAGCGGTGGGATCCCCTTCGTGAGCAGTGCGTGCAGGTTCTAGGCGCCTGGCTCTGGAAGATCCATGTCGAGTATGGCCATCTGGAAGGCGTAGGAAACGTCTCCGTCTTCGTCGTCCCGGTAGATAATGCCGATGAACTCTTCACCGAGATTGACCTCCACCGAGTTGTCTTTCCTGCTTTGCTCCAGGAGATGAATCGTATCGTTTCCGAACTTTTCTCGCAGGTAGGTCTGAAGACGCAGGATTTCTTCTTTGTCCACGGTCAACTCCTCCGGTCGTAATGTTTATGGGAAATGTTTTTTCTGGAAAGGGGACAGAACAACCCCGGGCAAGGTGTGACACGCATCATGAAGGGTCCGGGTCTATCATTCAAGACACCCTTCCGGCCTAGAAGGCGTCCTTATTTTCTCCGTCCGGAGCAAGAGATTCCATGCTCTCGGACGGAGACTCCACCACCCGTGGCGCCGTCATTCCGGACTGGATGCGTTCGGCCTCGCGCCGGAGATGGAGGAAGGAACGGACACTGAACGGAATACTGAGGAAGTAGGCTATCACGAGGCCGATAAAGGTGGGCCAGAATTCGGTAACCAGAGATGCGGCAAAAATACCTACAAGCAAGAACGTAGGCAGCACATAGGGCTGAGGAATCTTGATCTGTTTAAGGGAATAAGTGGGAATGGTGCTGATCTTGAGGAACGCCGTCGCCACGGCGAGGCTCCCCACCACAAGAACGCTGCGGATGGCCTCTAATTCTGGAAACTGAAATGAAATCATCATAGGCAACAGGGCGAGGCCGGCGCCGGCGGGGGCCGAGACGCCGGTGAAGTAATTATAGGCCCAGGGCGGCAGCACTTCGCCCTGACGCGAGTTGAAACGGGCCAGGCGTAACGCCGAGCAGATGCAATAAAAGGTAACAATGATCCAGCCTTTCCCCCCCAGTTCCCACAGCGACCAGTGATACAGAACCACCGCCGGGGCGACACCAAAACTGACAAAATCGGAGAGAGAATCAAGCTCGGTGCCGAATTTGCTCCCGCCACCGAGAAGGCGCGCCATACGGCCATCCAGATTATCGAGAAACCCCGCCAGAATGACTGCCACCACCGCCCATTCCCATTTCGCGAGCAAAGCGAAGCGCATGGCCGACAATCCCGCACACAACGACATGAGGGTCAGTAAATTGGGGATCATCATGTTCAGGGATTGTCCCTTGAACCGTTTCCGGCGTGCCCGAAACATAAGTATGGGGCTCCTTCCTATATGCCAGCAAGACGCGGTGGCGCCTTGGCCAGGGCCTGAGAGCCGGCGATTATATCAAGGAAGACAATCATTTACCAAGATCGGCTATCACGGTCTCTCCGGCCACAGCGGTCTGGCCGGGAAGCGCCTTGGGCCGTGTGCCTGCGGGTAGATAGACATCCACCCGGCTGCCGAAGCGAATCAGGCCGAAACGGTCTCCAGCACGCACCTGCTGTCCCTCGGCCAGGCCACATTTGATCCGCCTGGCCACAAGACCGGCGATCTGGACAAAGGCGATTTCTGCGCCCTGATTGGTTTTCATGGATACCGACATGCGCTCGTTATGCTCGCTGGCCTTGTCCAGGGAGGCATTGAAAAACCGGCCTGGTCGATAAGAGATTTTCTCGATCACGCCATGGGCTGGAATGCGGTTTACATGCACGTTGAACACATTCATGAAAATGCTGACGCGGGGACGCACCCCGTCGCCCATGCCCAGTTCCAGCGGCGGTGGCGCATCTTCGAACAGCAGCACCATGCCGTCTGCGGGGCTGATGACCAGCCCGGATTCTCCAGGCGTCACACGCTCGGGGTCGCGGAAGAAATAGGCGCACCACGCGGTCAACACCACCCCGACCCACCCCAGGGGCTGGTGAAGAACCCAGAGTCCGGTGGTAAGAATTGCAAAAAGGGCAATAAACGGCCAGCCGGCACGGTTGATGGGAACGCATACGGTTTTTTTAATAACGGAATTCACGGACACCCACCTTTTAAAAGGGACCCGTCATTTAACGGATTGTCATAGCAAAGTCGACGCCCCATGGATAAGAAAGGTCTTCAGGTGAAAACACGAAAGAAACCAACATGCAAAGACACGACGAAAAAGATGGGCGCGGCCAAGAAAACAGGGCCTAAGAAAGCCCCGGAGAGAGATATGAATAAAGCGGTAAAGAAAAATTTCTAGCCACCGGCACCTCCCTCCCCGCCCGGCAGGGTGAACACCTGTCCTGGATAGATAAGATCGGGTTCGCGAATCTGCGAACGGTTGGCTTCGTAGATCACGTGGTATTTGATCCCATGGCCGTAGGCCCTGCGCGCCAGCCGCCACAGGCTGTTGCCTGGCTGCACCACCACGCTACTTTCAGCTTCTATCACCGGCGGGCTCCCGGCCCGCGAGAAGGGAAACTCCACCCGCTCCACCACCAGGCCATCGGGGGAAACTTGGTCGAGGCGCAGGTTGTAGACTCCGGGGGCCACATCCCGGTCGGGAACCAGGGCCCAGAATCCGTCATCCCCTGCCACCGTCTCGCCCAGTAATACGTTGTCGAGATAGACCCGCAGAGAGACCCTGGGGACCGCCCGCCCGCTAAGCTGGATCCGGCCTGACGAATCGTAATCCACCACGTCCAGAGAGAGGGCGATATCGCCGGTCCCGCCCGAGGGTGATTGCAGCAACTGGCTAGCGCCGGAGCCGTCACGCCGGGTTTTTAGGATCAACGCGTTGCCCGGCTCCTCGCTGGCGCGGCCGGCGATATCGCGGTCGGATTGGGGTAGGATCATCACCACCACCTCTTCGGAGAGCATCGCCTCGCCGCCGCCGAGCTGGGAGCTGAGGCTCAGCTCGAGGTCGCCCGGCGGGAACGGTGCTTCAGATACCCAGACCCATTCGCCGCGATGATCCGCTGTGACCTTGCCGATTTTCCGGCCCCGGTTGGAGATCGTCACCTCGGCGTTGGGGGTGGCCCGTCCCGCCAGCACCGCCTCGCCCTTGCGGTTGACCCGCACCACATCGAAGGTGGGCTGCACGCGGATAACCGGTGCCACGGTTTGGGTCGGCGCCAGCATGGGCCCGGGTTCGGTCAGCTCGGCGGTTTCCGTCTGTACCGGGGCGGAATTGGCGGCAGCGGGCAATTCTGATTGGGCCGGCGCCGGCATGAGCCCGGGCTCGGTCAGCTCGGCGGTTTCCGGCTGGATCGGGACGGAATTGGTGGCGGCAGGCGATTTTGACACCGTTTCCGGAGGCATTTCCCCGGAGCGGTAGAGATACAGACCGGCGAAAATAATAGCCAGGACCGCCAAGCCTACGACAACGGATTTACTCACAATCCCCCGCAATGTTTTTTCATGGGAGAGGACCAAAGGTAATACGCTCTCCCGCCCGTTGCAACGACGCCTTGCGCATGGCGGCGCACTCACCTAGAAGGGGCAGCGGAAATGCCATTCCCCTGCACGAGGCCTGTAATTTCATGACTGTTCGTTCCCTTTGTGTCTATTGCGCCTCGTCACAAACCATTCCTGACAAACACCGCGCATGCGCCAGAGAACTGGGGCGGCTTCTGGCGGAAAACGGCATACATATGATTACCGGTGGCGGCCATGTAGGGCTTATGGGGGAGGCCGCGGACGCGGCGCTGGCCGCGGGCGGCGAAGTCACGGGCATTGTCCCCCACTTCATCAAACGGCTGGAGATGGTCCACTGCGGACTGACCCGGCTGATCGAGGTTGAAAGCATGCATGAGCGCAAGCAAAAGATGTTCGAAATGTCGGATGCTTTCACCGCCCTTCCCGGCGGGCTCGGCACCTTGGACGAGATTCTGGAAATCATAACCTGGAAGCATCTGGGGCTGCATGACAAACCCGTAATGCTGATCGAAGCCGGCGGCTATTGGAAACCGTTTCATAACCTTTTCGACCATATGATCGCCACCGGCTATGCCAACCGTGGATGCCGGGACCTGTACACCGTAGCGGCGGACCCCGAACAGGCTGTCGCCGTGCTGAAGGCCCACCCGGCCGCGCATAAAGGCGAAAACAGCAAGGGAGCGGGGATCGTTGCGTCCCCCGGCGGGGATGATAGGGTGAGGCGATCAGGATACACAAGGAAGCCCTTATGGCGAAAATCAAGGTAGCCGCCCCCGTCGTCGAAATTGATGGTGACGAGATGACACGGATCATCTGGAAGTTCATCAAAGACAAGCTGATCCTTCCCTATCTCGACGTAGAACTAAAATATTTCGATCTCAGGATTGAAAACCGCGACGCCACCGACGATCAGGTCACCGTGGACGCGGCGCAAGCCATCAAGGAACACGGCGTCGGCGTCAAATGCGCCACCATCACCCCCGACGAGGCGCGGGTGGAGGAATTCAGGCTCAAAAAAATGTGGCGTTCGCCCAACGGCACCATCCGTAACATCCTGGGCGGCACTATTTTCCGCGAGCCCATCCTCTGCGCCAACGTGCCACGCCTGGTGCCGGGATGGACCCAGCCCATAGTCATCGGCCGTCATGCCTTCGGCGACCAGTACCGTGCTACCGACTTTGTAGTGCCGGGAACGGGTAAGCTCACCCTCAGCTTTGTACCCGAAGACGGCGGCGAGACCATCGAGCACGAGGCCTTCGACTTCCCTGGTGCCGGCGTCGCGATGGCCATGTATAACCTTGACGACTCCATCCGCGGTTTCGCCCGGACCTGCATGAACTATGGCCTGGACCTGGGCTGGCCGGTCTATCTCTCCACCAAGAACACCATCCTCAAGGCCTACGACGGGCGTTTCAAGGACCTTTTCGCCGAGGTCTTCGAGGCCGAGTTTAAGGATAAGTTCAAAGCCAAGGGCATTACCTACGAGCACCGTCTTATCGACGACATGGTGGCGGCGGCCATGAAGTGGAGCGGCGGCTTCCTTTGGGCCTGCAAGAATTATGACGGCGACGTGCAGTCGGACACCATCGCGCAAGGGTACGGCTCGCTGGGGCTCATGACCTCAGTGCTGATGACGCCCGATGGCAAGACGGTGGAGGCCGAAGCCGCCCACGGCACAGTGACCCGCCATTACCGCCTGCACCAGGCAGGCAAGGCCACTTCCACAAATCCCATAGCTTCCATCTTCGCCTGGACGCGGGGGCTCTATTACCGCGGCAAGTTCGACGACAACCCGGAGCTCCAGACCTTCGCCAGGACCCTGGAAAAGGTCTGCGTGAATATGGTGGAATCGGGCTTCATGACCAAAGACCTGGCGCTGCTGATCGGACCCGAACAATCATGGCTTACAACGCAAGAATTCCTCGACAAGCTGGATCAGGGACTGCAAAAGGCCATGAACTGAAGGGTGCCGTGTATCTCTTTCAACCAAAGTGCGTGGGTGTTCGGCAGAGAGCAAGTAAAGAAAAGGAACGAATATCGTGACCACCCAAGGGAGCAACTGAGTTTGATTGCTAACTGACGTAGGTATCTCCGTTGCGCACAGCGTTTTCCATCTCGATTTGGACCGTGAGTGATGCTCCCTCGGTGCGATGAGCCAACGTGTTTCGTAACCCTTTCCGGATCGAATGAACAACCCCTTGAGACATCACACTTAGCCCGCCAGCGCTTTTTCGATAGCCTCCAGCGCTTGCGCGGCCTTGGCACCATCGGGACCGCCGGCCTGGGCCATGTCGGGACGCCCGCCGCCGCCCTTGCCACCAAGGGTTTTTGCACCGATGCGCACCAGGGACACGGCGTCGAATTTTTCCGTGAGGTCGTCGCTGACAGAAACCACCAGGGACGCCTTGCCCTCGTTCACCGCCACCAGGGCGACCACGCCCGAACCCATGCGCGCCTTCATCTCGTCGGCCATGGGTTTGAGATCCTTGGCAGGCACATCAGTAAGGCAGCGCGGGGCGAAGGTGACGCCGGCCACTTGTTTGTCAGCCCCGCCGTTACCTGCGCCGTTGCCACCACCTCCGCCACCGCTGACCATGGTGCGCCTGGCCGCGGAAAGGTCGCGCTCCAGTTTTTTGCGTTCTTCCAACAGGGCCACGACACGGGGTTCGAGATCACCAGGAGCCACCTTCAGCGCCGCGGCCGCCCCCATGAGCCAGGTTTCCTGTTCGGCCACGGCAGCCACGGCGGCCTCTCCAGTCAGTGCCTCGATACGGCGCACCCCGGCGGCCACGGCGGATTCACTGACGATGCGGAAAAATCCGACATCTCCGGTGCGGCGCACATGGGTACCGCCGCACAGCTCCATGGAATAGGGCGCGGCGGCGGCATCACCTTCCGCGCCGTCAACGCCGCCCATGGAGACTACGCGCACCTCGTCGCCGTATTTTTCCCCGAACAGGGCCATGGCACCATGCTCCACAGCCTCGTCGGGGGTCATGAGACGGGTGGTGACCTCGCTGTTGCCGCGGATACGGGCGTTGACCTCCGCTTCGACAGCCACAAGCTCCTCGTGACTCACCGCCATGGGATGGCTGATATCGAAGTGCAGCCGGTCGGGAGCCACCAGCGACCCCTTCTGGGTCACATGGTCGCCGAGCCGCCCGCGCATGGCGCGGTGCAGAAGATGGGTGGCGGAATGGCTAGCGCGCAGCCGTGTGCGGCGCTCATAGTCAACGGCAAGGTCCACCACTTCTCCCACGGAAAAGGTCCCCGATGTCACCTTTCCTGTATGCACATACAGATTGCCCAAAAACTTGCGGGTGTCGGAAACCTCCATGCGGGCGCGCTTCTTGCCCTGCCCCGGACCGAGGATGACTCCATTGTCGCCCAGTTGGCCACCGGATTCGCCATAGAAAGGCGTCTGGTTGACGATCAGAGAAACCTCGCCATTACCCGCCTCGTCCGTTTCTTTTCCATCCACCACCAGGGCCACCACCTCGCCCTCGGCGACCTCTACCTCGTAGCCGAGAAATTCCGTGACCCCCACACGCTGACCGATTTCGAACCATATTTTTTCCGTGGCCGCCTCGCCAGAACCGGCCCAAGCGGCGCGGGCCTCTTGCCTTTGCCGTTCCATGGCCGTGTTGAAGCCGTCCACATCCACCCCGCGCCCCTGGCCGCGCAGCACGTCCTGGGTCAGATCGAGGGGAAAACCGTAGGTATCATAGAGCTTGAAAGCGGTGTCGCCGGGCAGCTCCGTAGCACCCGCCAGCTTACCGGTTTCTTCCGCCAGCAGTTTCAGCCCCCGCTCCAGGGTCTTCTGGAAGCGGGCCTCCTCCAGCTTCAGGATTTCCGTCATCAGGGCCTGGGCCTGGACCAGCTCCGGATAGACCTGCCCCATCTCGGTAATCAGCGCCGGCACCAGCCGCCACATGAGGGGTTCACGCCCGCCCAGCATGTGCATATGACGCATGGCGCGGCGCATAATCCGCCGCAGCACGTAGCCGCGCCCCTCGTTGGAGGGCAGAACACCGTCGGCCATGAGGAAACACACGGCACGCAGATGGTCGGCGATGACCCGGTAGGATACGACTCTGTCGCCTCCGGCCTTGGTCCCCACAATCTCTTCGGAGGCCGCGATCAGGGCCTTAAAGAGGTCGGTGTCGTAGTTGTTGTGAACCCCCTGCAGCACCGCGGCGATGCGTTCTAGACCCATACCGGTGTCGATACTGGGCCGCGGTAGGTCCACCCGCTTATCCGCCGAGAGACGGTCATACTGCATGAAGACGAGATTCCAGATTTCTACGAAACGATCGCCCTCGGAATCTGGCGAGCCGGGCGGGCCGCCGGGAATATCCTCACCATGGTCATAGAAAATTTCGGCGCAGGGTCCGCAGGGTCCGGTATCGCCCATGGACCAGAAATTATCGGCACCGTCGATGCGCAAGATGCGCGATTCCGGCAAACCGGTGATCTTTTTGGAGAGTTCGAAGGCCTCGTCGTCCTCGGCATAGACCGTCACCGTCAGTCGCTCTGCCGATACGGCAAATTCTCGGGTGATCAGGTCCCAGGCCAGTTCGATGGCTACGTCCTTAAAATAGTCGCCGAAGGAGAAATTCCCCAGCATTTCGAAAAAGGTGTGGTGGCGGGCGGTATAGCCCACATTGTCAAGGTCGTTATGCTTGCCGCCGGCACGCACGCATTTCTGGCTGGTGGCGGCACGCGTGAAGTCCCGCGCCTCGGCCCCGGTAAAGATGTTCTTGAAGGAAACCATCCCAGCATTGGTGAACAGCAGGGTGGGATCGTTATGGGGCACGAGCGGACCCGAAGACACGATTTCGTGGTCGTTTTTCGCGAAATAGTCGAGAAAGGCGGCGCGGATATCGTTGCTGGTCTCCATCCCATGCTTTTAACCCGCCCCCCCAGCCGTGTCTACAAACAGAAAGGGACGCGCAGATTTCCGCGCGTCCCCTCTCAAGCCCATGAGCGCCAACCACAGGATCCCAACTGTAAAAACCAAGTCCTAACCTCACGGGCCCCTGGTGATTAGAGCTATGGGCCGGTTTATGACTTGGCCGCCTTAACCGCCGTTTCGCCGGGTGTTTCGTCCGGCGTCTCTTCGTCGTCACCGGCCACGCCGCCCATCACATCGGCGCCGCCGAGACCGGCATCGTTGCGGATCGCCTGTTCGATCTTTTCCGCCACTTCCAGATGTTCACGCAGGAAGGTCTTGGCGTTTTCACGGCCCTGGCCGATGCGCTCCTCGTCATGGGAGAACCAGGTGCCGGATTTTTTCACCACTTCGGCCTGGACGCCGAGATCGATAAGTTCGCCCAGCCGCGAGATGCCTTCACCGTACATGATGTCGAATTCCACCACCTTGAAGGGCGGCGCCATTTTGTTCTTGACCACCTTGACCCGGGTCTGGTTGCCGATTACCCGGTCGCGGTCCTTGATGGCGCCAATACGGCGGATGTCGAGCCGCACCGAGGCGTAGAATTTAAGGGCGTTGCCGCCGGTGGTGGTTTCCGGATTGCCGAACATGACGCCGATCTTGTGGCGTATCTGGTTGATGAAGACCACGGTGCAGCGCGACTTGGCGATGGAGCCCGTAAGCTTGCGCAGGGCTTGGCTCATGAGGCGGGCGTGCAGACCCATATGGGAATCCCCCATCTCGCCCTCGAGCTCAGCCCGCGGCACCAGCGCCGCGACGCTGTCGATAACCAGCACGTCCACCGCGCCCGAACGCACTAGCGTATCTGTTATCTCCAGCGCCTGTTCCCCGGCATCGGGCTGGGAAATCAGCAGATCGTCCACATCGACGCCGAGCTTGCGCGCATAAGCCGGGTCGAGCGCATGTTCGGCGTCGATGAAGGCACAGGTGCCTCCAGTTTTCTGGGCCTCGGCCACCACATGCAGGGCTAAAGTGGTCTTGCCGGAGCTTTCCGGACCGTAGATTTCCACCACGCGGCCACGGGGCAGACCGCCGATGCCAAGCGCGATATCGAGGCCCAGCGAACCGGTGGAGGTGGAGTCCATCTCCACCACGCCTTCGCGCTGTCCGAATTTCATGATCGAGCCCTTGCCGAAACTGCGCTCGATCTGTCCCAGCGCCGCCTCGAGAGCCTTTTCCTTATCCATGTCGTCCTTGTCAACCAAACGGATTGCCGCCTCGGCCATGCTTGCCTCCCTCTTATTTCACAGGGGTGAATATCAATCAATGTACCAGTCAATGACTCATGTTGTGCACGTTTTGTTCTCATTTGCAAGAGAATATTTCAGGAACATCCGTCTGCCAAAGCCCCCGGAACCGTCTGCTCTCCTGCTATCCTTCCCAGGCAGGCAGACCATAAAGGCCGACGCGCACTAGACGCATCGGCCTTTTCCATGTAGTGACCGCCAACCACAGATCAGTCGTCGCGATGGGTTTTTTCCATCCGTTCGTGGCGTTCCTGGGCTTCGATGCTAAAGGTGGCGATGGGCCGCGCCTCCAGCCTGCGCAGGCTAATGGGTTCGTTGGTCTCTTCGCAGAAACCGTAGGACTTGTTTTCGATACGCTCCAGCGCCTCATCGATCTTGGTGATCAGCTTGCGTTCGCGGTCGCGGGTGCGGAGCTCCAGGGCGCGGTCTGTCTCCAGCGAGGCGCGGTCGGCGATGTCGGGTTCCTGGGGGCTATCTTCCTGGAGGTGCTGGATGGTTTCGTTCGATTCCATGAGGAGTTCCTCGCGCCAGCGCTCCAGTTTCTGGCGGAAATACTCAAGCTGCATGGAATTCATAAAGGATTCTTTTGCCGTAGGCCGATAATCGGGCGGAAGCAGTGGTCGCATTAATAGCCCCTCGCTTAACCAAGGTTAATTTTGGTCGCGGAGTATATGTACCTCTGCCCCAGGGCTCAACAGTGACGTGCATCGCATGGAAAAAGAATTTTCGTGGAAATAAAGCCGCGGAGAAAAAGGCCCCGGAAAGGGGGCCTCTGAAAATACCGGCCGCTGCTATACAAAAAGACGCAATTTCTTGCAGGCGGGAGGGGCGCGTTATATATACGGAATATTCATTGTACTCATATAAAAAGGCCAGTGTCCCGGACAGTGTACGGCCCGGCCCCTGGTATGGAATTCGCGCCGGCGACTACTTTGCCCCTAAATCAAATTTTTAAATCAAGCCCCCGGTACCTTGTGTTGCGCACCTTATTCACACTGTTCCCGCACCAGAGGAAACATCCTACTATGTCCCTGCCCGTTTTCCCCGGGTTGGCTTTTTCGTCCTTTTCGCAACAGCCGGCCCGCCTGATGAGGGTCTACAGTCTATTGCTAGACGGCAGAGCATGAAACAGAACACCCCAAAACGTAAGGGCGTCACACCCCACCCCAAGGGATTGCGCGCCAAACGCCAAGCCTTTTACGACGTGCAGAACCTGCTCGGCGATCTGCCGCGCGAGCGCCATATGCTACTGGAATTTCTTCACTTAGTGCAGGACCAGCTTCACTGTCTTTCGGAATCCCACCTGGTGGCAGTGGCCCATGAGCTGGGGCTTTCCTTCGCCGAGGTCTACGAAGTCGCTACCTTCTACGCTCATTTCGACGTCATCAGGGACAACCAGCCGCCGCCGCCGCTCACGATCCGGGTCTGTGACAGCCTCACCTGCGAGATGAACGGCGCGAAGAAGCTCCTCCACACACTGGCTAAGAACGGCGGTGAGAAATTCAGGGTCGTGCGGGCGCCGTGCATGGGGAGCTGCGACCAGGCGCCGGTGGCCGAGGTCGGCAAGAACCATATCACCAGAGCCACAGCCACATCGGTGCGTGCCGCCATTTCCAAGGGCCATACCGCTCCCGAAATCCCCGACGCCACACTCTTCGAGGCCTATAAAAAGGACGGCGGCTATGCCCTGCTTCGCGAATGTCTCGGCGGTGGGCGCAGTCCCGATGAGTTGATCGAGACCATGGAGGACTCTCAACTCAAGGGCATGGGCGGAGCTGGGTTTCCCGCCGGCACCAAATGGAAATTAGTGCGCAAAGAGCCGGGACCGCGTCTCATGACCGTCAATGCCGACGAGGGCGAGCCCGGCTCCTTCAAGGACCGCTTCTACCTCGACAGCGACCCCCACCGCCTCCTCGAGGGCACGCTGATCGCGGCCTGGGCGGTGGAAGCCAGCGACGTTTATATTTATCTGCGCGACGAATATCCCGGCATCCTTGAGCTGCTGAAACAGGAAATCCCCAAGCTCGAGTCCGCAGAGCTCACCGCCGCCACCCGCATCCACCTGCGGCGCGGCGCCGGGGCTTATATCTGCGGCGAAGAATCAGCCATGATGGAGAGTATTGAGGGCAAGCGCGGCCTGCCGCGCCACCGCCCGCCTTACGTCGCCACGGTGGGCCTGTTTGGACGCCCCACCCTCAACCATAATGTGGAAACCCTCTACTGGGTGCGCGACGTGGTGGAAAAGGGGGCGGACTGGTTCGCCGATCATGGCCGCAACGGGGGCAAGGGCCTGCGCAGTTATTCGGTTTCGGGCCGGGTTGCCGAACCGGGCGTGAAGCTGGCGCCCGCGGGCATCACCATGAATGAATTGCTGGAGGAGTTTTGCGGTGGCATGACCAGGGGCCACAAGTTCAAAGCCTATCTTCCCGGCGGTGCCTCGGGCGGTATACTGCCCGCCTCCCTGGCCGACGTTCCCCTCGATTTCGGAACCCTGGAAGAGCACGGCTGTTTCATCGGTGCAGCCGCCATCATAGTGCTCTCGGATAAGGACAGCGTCCGTGACGCCGCTCTTAACCTCATGCGTTTCTTCTCCGATGAAAGCTGCGGCCAGTGTACGCCCTGCCGGGCAGGGACGGAAAAGGCGGTAAAACTGCTCGAAGGTAAAAAGCTGGACCGTCCCCTGATGACGGAACTCTGCGCCACCATGGCCGATGCCTCCATTTGCGGATTGGGCCAGACCGCCGGCAATCCCATATTGAGCATGATGAAGCATTTCAAGGAGGATTTCGCATGAGCGAAACCATCTCCTTCACCCTTGACGGCAAAAAGATCAAGGCGGCGCCGGGCGAGAGCATTTGGCAGGTGGCCAAACGCCATGGAATTCTACTCCCTCACCTTTGTCACAAGCCGGCACCGGGCTACCAGCCAGACGGCAATTGCCGCGCCTGCATGGTGGAGATTGAAGGCGAGCGCGTGCTTTCGGCATCCTGTATCCGCACACCCACGCCTGGCATGAAGGTCAAGACCAAGGCCAAGCGCGCGGTGAAGGCCCGCAAAATGGTGATGGAGCTGCTTCTCGCCGACCACCCCGCGCGCGACCAGGCCCACGACAGCGAGTCCCATTTCTGGCACATGGCCGAGGCCGTGGGCGTGGATAAAAGCCGCTTCCCCTGCCGCGAGACGCCGCCACCCGATAACAGTCATCCCGCCATGAGCGTACAGCTCGACGCCTGCATCCAGTGTGGGCTGTGCACCCGCGCCTGCCGCAAGGTCCAAGTCAACGACGTCATCGGCATGGCCTTCCGCGGGGCCAAATCCAAGATCGTCTTCGATTTCGACCACCCCATGGGGGACAGCACCTGTGTCGCTTGCGGCGAATGCGTCCAGGCCTGCCCCACCGGGGCGCTGATGGAGGCGACCCTGGTCGACGAAGACGGCAGAGGCCCCATCAAGGCCGATACCAAGGTCAATAGCCTGTGTCCCTATTGCGGCGTTGGCTGCCAGCTTACCTTCAACGTGCGCGAGGGTAAGCTGCTCTCAGCGGAAGGCCGCGATGGACCGGCCAACCGTAACCGGCTCTGCGTGAAGGGACGGTTTGGATTCGACTATGTCCACCACCCCCACCGCTTGACCACGCCCATGATCCGCAAGGCCGGGGTGCGCAAGATTTCCGACGAATCCTTCAACCCCGCCGATCCTCTCGCCAATTTCCACGAAGTCTCGTGGGAACAAGCGCTGGATGAAGCTGGCGGCGGCTTCCGGCATCTGCGCGACCGCGAGGGCACACACGCACTGGCCGGGTTCGGCTGCGCCAAGGGCTCCAACGAAGAGGCTTATCTGTTCCAGAAACTGGTGCGCACCGGCTTCCGCAACAACAACGTGGACCACTGCACCCGCATGTGCCACGCCTCGAGCGTGGCGGCGCTGATGGAAACCATCGGTTCCGGCGCGGTCACGGCACCGGTCTCCGAATGTCTTAATTCCGAGGTGATTTTCGTGATCGGCGCGCGCCCGGCCCAGAACCACCCCGTGGCCGCCACCTTCATCAAGAATGCGGTCAAGAACGGCGCCACCCTTATCGTCGCAGATCCCCGCAGCCAGGCGCTGAGCCGCCACGCCGAACACATGCTCCAGTTCCGGCCCGGCACCGATGTGGCGCTGCTTAACGCCATGATCCATACCATTATCAAGGAAGACCTGGTGGACTCCGCCTATATCGAGGCCCACACCGAAGGCTATAAAGACCTCAAGAAATACACCGCCTATTTCACGCCCGAGGAAATGTCCGCGGTCTGCGGCATTCCCCCTGAGACCCTGCGCGAGGTGGCCCGCACCTACGCCAAGGCCAATAGCGCCCTAATCTTCTGGGGTATGGGCATTTCCCAGCACGTGCACGGCACCGACAATGCCCGCTGTTTGATCTCGCTGGCTCTGATTACCGGCAACATCGGCAAGCCAGGCGCCGGACTCCACCCGCTGCGCGGCCAGAACAACGTCCAGGGCGCCTCCGACGTGGGGCTGATCCCCATGGTCTATCCCGACTACCAATCAGTGACAAAGCCCGAGGCGCGCGGTTTCTTCGAGCAGTTCTGGGGCACGCCCCTTAACCCTAACGAGGGCCTGACGGTGGTGGAGATCATGGACGCCATTCGCAACCGCGAGATCATGGGTCTCTACGTAATGGGTGAGAACCCAGCCATGTCCGACCCCGATACGCTGCGCGCCCGCGAGGCCCTGTGCCAGCTGGAGCATATGGTGGCTCAGGACATCTTCATGACCGAGACCGCCTTCCTCGCCGACGTCATCCTGCCGGCCTCGGCCTTTCCTGAAAAGAACGGCACCTTCACCAACACCGACCGCCGCGTACAGATGGCGCATCAGGCCGTGGAGCCGCCCGGCGACGCCCGCCAGGACCTGTGGATTATCCAGCAGATGGCACAGCGTCTCGGCCTCAATTGGAAAGACGATTCCCCGCGCCAGGTCTACGAGGAACTGCGCCAGTGCATGCCTTCCATCACCGGCATCACTTGGGAACGCCTAGAGAAGGAGGGCACCGTCACCTACCCCTGCGTGGGTGCGGACGATCCCGGGCAAGAGATCATCTTCGGCGACAAGTTCCCCACCGATAACGGTCTCGGGAAGCTGGTGCCGACGGAAATCATGCCCCCTGACGAAACCCCAGACAACCACTTCCCCCTGGTGCTGACCACGGGGCGGCTTCTCGAACACTGGCATACCGGCTCCATGACCCGGCGCGCCCGTGTCCTCGACAACATCGAGCCCGAGGCCACGGTCCACCTGTCGCCGGCCGATATGAGCCGTTTCAACCTCAAGCCCGGCGACCGGGTGCGGGTCTCCACGCGGCGTGGCGCCATCGAACTGAAGGCCCGCTCCGACCGCCAGATCAGAATCGGCATGATCTTCATTCCCTTCTGCTTCCACGAGGCCTCGGCCAACGCGCTCACCAACCCGGCGCTCGACCCCTTCGGCAAGATTCCCGAACTCAAATATTGTTCGGCCCGGGTCGAAAAAATAGACATGGAGGAACCGGAGGGCGAAAAGGCTGCCAAAATTACGGCTGCCTAAGCTCAAACAACCTTATCAAAAAAGGGCGGTCCTTACGGGCCGCCTTTTTTCTTTAATATAAAGCGCGCAGAGACTTAAACGGTATCGTCGTCCATTTCCCTCTGGGTCATGTGGTGCTTCTCGTGCACCGGCTTCACCATCCAGTTGGAAACGAGCGCAATGGCCAGTAAAGCGGCCATGGCGAACATGGTGGTGTTATAGAGGGTGGCCGAGGGGTCCTGGGTGCCCGCCGGGGCGATCTCCATAAGCTTGGAAATGGATACGGTCTTGGCCTCCACCAGTGCGGCAAGCTGATCCTTGCCGGCCCCGAAGGCGGACTCGAAAGCTGAGGGGTCTGTCATTGCAGCCAGTTTCTGAATGGCGTTGTCCACTGAAACCTGGCGCAGTTGGGTAATGGCCAACGGCCCCAGAACGCCCGCCGTGCTCCAGGCGGTGAGAAGACGCCCATGAATGCCCCCCACGTGGAAGGTACCGAAGATGTCGGCGAGATAGGCGGGTATGGTGGCGAACCCGCCACCATACATGGTGAAGATAATCATGGTGGCGGCGTAGAATGTCACCAGCCACATCACCTCCGGCGAAGCACTAACCTGCACCGCGCTATAAGGTATGGAAAGGTAGAGTGCGATGCCGAGGACGAAAAAGATGCAATAGGTTATCTTGCGGCCCATGTAGTCTGACATGCTGGCCCAGAAGAGCCGCCCGCACATGTTAAACACACTAACCATCACCACATAGGTGGCGGCGAAGGTGGCGTCGACGATATGAGGCAGGGTGGTGCCAAAGATTTCCGTCATCATAGTCTTGGCTACGCCAAGCACGCCGATGCCTGCGGTCACGTTGAAGCACAGCACGATCCACAGAAAATAGAACTGTGGTGTCTTCAAGGCCTCGTCGATATGGACGTGGTTCTTGGTCATCATCTTTTTTTCGGCATGGGCCTCGTCGGGTGGGGTCCAGCCCTCAGGCGCCCAGCCCTCCGCTGGTACGCGGTAAGAGAACGCCGCAATCGTCATCACCACGAAATAAATGGCGCCAAGAGTAAAGAAGGCCTGCGCCACCCCGGTGGACCCGGTCCCCACCAGATACACGCCTTCTGGCCCCGGCGTGATCATGTTGGATACGTCGTTAGCGCCCACCACAACCACTTCCTTCATCTGCCCGGCGATATTGGCGAAGCGCTTTCCGCCCTCGGTAATCAGGTCCACAGCATCTATCGAGCCCAGGAATTCGGGTGCCTTGTAATAGAGATGGATGAAATATTCCTTCAGCGGTGTGCCGATCATGGCGCCACCGCCAAACCCCATGATGGCCATGCCGGTGGCCATGCCGCGGCGGTCGGGGAACCAGCGGATGAGCGTGGCGACGGGCGAAACGTAGCCCAGACCCAGCCCACAGCCGCCGAGGACGCCATAGCCGAGATAAATCAGCCACAACTGATGGGTCAGGATGCCAGCGCCGCCGACCATGAAACCGCCGCCCCAGCAACAGGCGGCCACGAACCCCACCATGCGCGGGCCTACCCGTTCCAGCCAGTGCCCGGCGAAAGCCGCCGCCAGCCCCAGAAAAACGATGGCTACGGAAAAGATCCACACCACCTGTCCCAGATTCCAGTCTTCGGCGGCGGGTGCGGCCACGCCGATGGCCTTGATCAGCGCCGGGTTGAAGATGCTCCAGGCATAGACCGAACCGATACACAGGTGGATTGCGATCGAGGCTGGCGGCACCTTCCAGCGGTTAAAGCCAGGTTTGGCGACGATATGCTTCTTGGAAAGAATTTCTACGAAATACGCTAACAATCCCGACACGGGGTCCCCCCTCCCCAAAATGTTTTCTCTAGCCCAGCGGCCTGACGGCACAGCGGCTTCATTAATTGCGCCTGAGAATGGCAAATCCTTCGGGGACTGTCCACCGAAAGACTGTGACCCCTATTCCAAAAGGGATGCGGCAGTCTCCAGGTCCTCAGGGCTGTTGGCGTTGAAGAAGGGATCGAAGGGCGTCACCGGAAAATCGGCCACCGCCAGATTATAACGCCCGGTCCATACATCCACCTTGCGCACGCCTTCCTCAACCATGGCGTGACGCAGTTCGCCGTGCAAGCGCACCGGCCACAGAGCGAAAACCGGATGCACCCGTCCACCGGAACTAGCGCAGGCTACATCCGCCCCATCTTCTTCCACTGCCCGTTTCAGCCGCGCCACCAGGTCTTCGGGCAAGAAAGGCGCGTCGGTGGCAAAACTCACCACCCAGGAACAGTCCGGAGCCTCAGCCACGGCCCATTCCATGCCCGTCAGAACTCCCGCCAGTGGCCCAGCGTTTCCTTCAACCACATCGCCGGCTATAGGAAGACCAAAGGCAGAAAGGCGGGCTGTATCGCCATTGGCATTGAGGAGGAGTGCGCCCACCTGAGGGCCGGCGCGGTCAATGACGTGTTCGAGAAGAGTCTTGCCACCCAGTTTCCGCAGGCATTTGTCGCCGCCGCCCATGCGCCGCGCCAGCCCCCCTGCCAACAGAACCCCAGCCACCGACAGGTTGGGCTCCGGTTTAGGAAGATCAGATTTAGCCAGCGAAGGCGCCGTCCCTGTCCTCATTTTCTTCCGTCTCCCCACCGTCATAGACGATACGTTCCTCGCCGGCGAGAACGATGAAACGCCTGCCACGGGCGCGGCCGACAAGAGTCAGACCGGCGCGGCGCGCCAGGTCCACCCCCCAGGCGGTGAAGCCGGAGCGTGAAATGAGAATGGGGATACCCATCTGCACTGTCTTAATGACCATTTCACTGGTCAGCCTTCCGGTGGTGTAGAACATTTTCCCTTGCGCCGTAATCTTGTTGAGAAACATATAGCCGGCGATCTTGTCGACGGCGTTGTGGCGCCCCACGTCCTCCATATAGATCAGGGGCCGGCCCTCCTCGCACAGCACACAGCCGTGGATGGCTCCGGCCTTGAGATAGAGGCTGGGAATGGTGTTGATCTTCTTGTTGAGCATCAAAAGCCACGAGGTATTCAGCACCGCGTCCCCGGGCAGGCGCACCGAATCGAATTTTTCCATGAGGTCGCCGAAAACGGTACCCTGGGCGCAACCAGAGGTCAGGGTCTTCTTCTTCATCTTGTCCTCGAAATCGGTCTCGCGTTCGGTCCGCACCACCACCACATCCAGGTCCTCGTCAAAGTCGATCCCGGTCACCACATCATCGCTATGGAGCATGTTCTGGTTGAGCAGATAGCCCACGGCGAGACAGTCTGGATAATCGCCGATGGTCATCATGGTGACGATCTCCTGATCGTTGAGAAACAGAGTCAGGGGACGCTCCATGACCACGTCGATATCCACCTCGCGGCCTTCATGGTCCTTTCCCGAGACCGGGCGGGTAAGCCTTGAATCCTCAGGATCGGGCTGGACGATAAATTTGCTCATAGGCGAAATATGGCGCGTTGCGCCTTCCGGGACAAGGAACATAGGCGCCAAGCGGCTCCTAGCCTCCCTTTCCCCACCACCCCGAAAACCATTCAGTAAACCATTTAAACGTTCCTTTTTATCCGAGTCTGACTTATGACCTGACCTATGCACAAACGATCAAAACCAACCATCCCCTTTGACGTGGCCGCGCCATGAGCGACTTTCACGACGCTTTTGCGTCCGCCTTTTCCCTGATTTTCGGTCTTAACGCCGATCTTGTGGAGATCATCAGCCTGTCGCTGAAGATCACTTTCTCCGGGGTCGCGCTCTCGGCGCTGATCGGCCTGCCACTGGGGGCCGCGGTAGCCCTGCTGCGGTTTCCAGGACGCGGAGCCGTGGTGGTGGTGCTGAACGCCTTCATGGGCCTGCCCCCGGTGGTGGTGGGGCTAGTGGTCTATCTCCTGCTGTCACGGTCCGGAGCTTTTGGCGTATTGGGATTGTTGTTCACGCCCACGGCCATGATCATCGCCCAGTGTTTCCTCATCACCCCTATCCTCGCCGCCTTGACACGCCAGATCATCGCCGACCTGTGGGAGGAATATTCCGAACAGCTGCGCTCACTCGGCACCACTCCGGCGCGCGCGATACCGACCCTTCTCATAGATGCGCGGGCGACCCTGCTGACCACCATCCTCGCCGGATTCGGCCGCGCCTTCGGCGAAGTGGGTGCAGTCATGATCGTCGGCGGCAATATCGCCCACAGCACCCGGGTCATGACCACGGCCATCGCGCTGGAAACCAGCAAGGGCGACCTTCCCCTGGCGCTGGGTCTGGGCATGATCCTACTGCTGCTGTCCCTGGCCATCAACGGCGGGGCCTATGTGCTGGGGGACATAGCGCGGAGGGAGCTGAGATGACGGCCACCATCCTGCCTCTAGTCTTCGACGGACTGTGCTTTGACGCCAGCGGCGAGCGCCTGATCCACGATCTCACGGCGACGTTGCGTGGCGGCGCCCGCACCATCCTGCTCGGCCCCAACGGCGCCGGGAAAAGCCTGACCCTGCGGCTTGCCCACGGTCTGCTGCGGCCCAGCGCCGGTTCCGTGCGCTGGACGGGAAACAGAGCGCAGGCGGCGCGCGAAGGCCAGGCTATGGTGTTCCAGCGGCCTGTCATGCTGCGCCGCTCGGTGGCCGCGAACGTGGACTATGCCCTCGCCCTGCGCGGGCTAGCGCGTGCCACAAGACGCCCCCTGGTGGACGAAGCCCTGGCGCGGGCGGGGTTGGGCGATATGGCCAAGCGCTCGGCACGGGTTCTGTCGGCCGGGGAACAACAGCGCCTAGCCCTGGCCCGGGCCTGGGCGGTGGAACCGGAGGTGCTGTTCCTCGACGAGCCCACGGCAAACCTCGACCCGGCGGCTACCCGCACCGTGGAGGAAATGATCACCGCCATCCACGAAGCCGGCGCCACCATCATCATGACCACCCACGATCTGGGGCAGGCCCACCGCCTGGCTGACGAGATTCTGTTTCTCCATCGTGGACGCCTGATGGAACACATGGCGGCGGCGGCCTTCTTCGCCGGACCGCAAAGCGCGGAGGCTAAAGCCTTCCTGACGGGCGACCTGTTATGGTGAAGCGGCCGAAGAAATCTGGTCAGCTGGAACAAGCTTTCTATGACAATTTAAACACCACCTGCCGTGTGCTACTGGGCTGCGGCGGTTCCGGCGATGCGACTTTTTGTCACAACATTGGAATCTGAATTAAGGCCAGAATGTATCTGCATAATTGGGGGGTTTCTGATGCAAACAACTATTCTGGCCGTTGCACTGGGGTTGATGGCTGTCGTTGCACTCGTTTTCTGTAGGGTGTTCAGCTTTGTAAATGCGGAAACTGGAACAGCTAATACCGGTTCGCGCCGGAGTAAGTTCTTCTGGGGTTTGTTGGTCTTGGGCGTCCTGGTGACGGCAGGCTCGCTACGTCAATGGCCGCATGCCATCGCAACCGGTGCTGGAGTTGTTCAGGTCAATGCAACGGGTGCGCAGTGGTCGTGGGAAATTGACACCCGAAAAATCCCCGTCGGAAAGAAAGTCGTTTTCAATTTACATACCGAAGACGTCAATCACGGCTTCGGTGTTATCGATCAGTCCGGGCAGTTGTTGTTTCAGACGCAGGCGATGCCTGGCTACATCAACAAAGTGGCTTACGTTTTCGATGAACCGGGGCAGCACAGGGTGCTGTGCATGGAATTTTGCGGTGTCGGTCACCACGACATGACCGACACTTTCGACGTCGTGGCGGATTGAGGAAAACAGAAAAATGTCTGAAGCAAGAATAGAGCCACATTCTGGCGCCGTTAAGTTCACCATGCTGATCGCGGGGGCGGTTTTCACCCTTATGATGATACTCGGCCTTTTGATGCGCGCGGCGCAAGGGAGTTTGATAGAACTGGATCCGGCACTTTTCTATCAAATCCTAAGCGCCCACGGTGCGGGCATGGTCGGCACCGCTGGATTATCGGGCGCCGCCATCATGTGGTACTTCGTTGGCCGCTACGTTGCTCTCAGCGCCAAAATGTATTGGGCCTTTATCTGCCTGTTCCTGTTGGGTGTGGTGTTTATTCTGGCCTCCATATTTATCGGCGGTTATGGCGGCGCCTGGACCTTCCTGTTCCCGTTGCCCGCGATGTCGGGAGGCGCTTGGGAGCCTTGGGCCGGCGCATTGTTCATTCTTGGCTACACCTCGATCGGTGTCGGCTTTTTGCTCTATTACCTCGCCATCGGATATCCGATCATCAAGCGGTACGGCGGTCTGGGTCGGGCCATGGCCTGGCATGTCGCATTTGGCGGGGCCGACCCAGAAGACGCGCCGCCGCCGACCATAATCGCGGCGGCAGTTGTCACGGTGTTCAATACCCTCGGCATTGTCGTCGGCGCGACTGTTCTGGTAGCAAGCCTGGTTAACCTGCTATTCCCCGGTTTTGTGGTTGACGCCTTGCTGGCCAAAAACATGATCTTTTTCTTCGGCCATGTTTTCATCAATGCTTCGATTTACATGGCCGTGATCGCGGTTTACGAGATCATTCCCGAATACACCGGCAGGCCGTGGAAAACGACACGGATTTTCGCCCTGGCCTGGACCTCGATCCTGCTGTTCGTCATGGCCGTTTACCCCCACCACCTCATGCAGGACATGGTAATGCCGGGCTGGATGTTGGTTATGGGTCAAGTCGTCTCCTACCTCAGCGGGCTGCCGTTGCTGGTGGTCACCGCCTTTTCACTGTGCGTCTATCTGGTTGGCTCGAAGATGCGCTGGGATCTCGCTTCCGCGCTGCTGGTGCTGGCCATTGCGGGATGGTCGATCGGTTCCGTACCGGCGATTATCGACGGCATGATCGTCGTCAACAAAGTGATGCACAATACCCAGTGGGTGCCCGGACACTTCCATATCTATCTCCTGCTCGGCGAAGTGGCGATGAGCTTTGGCTTTATGGCCTGGCTCGTTCAGGGCCGGGAGGTGGCGCGGGAAGGCATGAGCAATCTCGACAAGCTGGCCTTTGGCGCCTACGTCCTGGGGGGATTTGGGTTCACCGTGATGTTCCTGATCTCGGGCGCGATGTCGATTCCGCGCCGCTGGGCAGTTCACTTGCCGGAGTGGATACTCCAGGATCAGATTGCCACGGCGTTTGGAGCCGTTGTGGTACTGTCCGTAGTGGTGTTCGTGCTTAAATATGTTGGCGGTTTGCGGCGCTGAAAAAGACCTTGAACATGGGCTCCTTCATCCGTGCTTTGCTGCCGTCCTGTGCCGTCATCCTTCTGGGTGGCGGTGTGGTATGGTCGGCGACGGATGGTTTTCGGGCCTTTACCGAGGAGGGTGCGCGGCGTTTGAATGTCTCTGAGAACCAGCCGGCAATGCCGTTGCTGGTACTTGAGGACATGAATGGCGACGAATTGAGGCTCGGTCGCGACACCTATACAACGGACAAAATTACGCTAGTCTGGTTCATCTACACCACCTGCCCGACAATCTGTCAGATCGCGGGCAGCGAATACGCTAGACTACGGGATCGGTTGGCGCAGGCTGGCCTCGGTGACCGGGTGCGTTTGCTTTCCGTAAGTTTCGATCCCCTGCACGACCGTCCTCAGGAGATGCGTGGCTACGCCGAAACCCACGGCGCCGACGGTGTCATCTGGACGGTCGCGCGCGTCCGTCCGGGGGATCTCGATCTGATGAAGCGCAGTTTTGGATTGCGCGTTATTTCCGACGAAATGGGTGGCTACCAGCACAACGCATCCATTCACCTCATCGATCGATACGGTCGTCTGACGGACATCTTCGACACCGGCGATGTGAACAAGGTATTTAACGCCGTGCGGACCAAACTGTGATGAACCCGGCGCGCATCGTCTTGTCGTTGGGGCTGCTTGGCCTTTGTGTTCTTTTCCGTCAAACGCTGGAGGCTGACCCGGCGAGCCATGTGCTTGTCCAGTTGCCGCTGCTGGCGATTTCCGGCGGTCTGTTTGTGGCGGGTCTGGGCGCGGGCGATCTCCGCCTCGCCGAGCCTTTGGCAAACGCATTGTCGCTGGTCGCCGTTGTCGCCATCCTGTTCTGGATGTTGCCGCGCTACATCGACGCCGCCCTGGTCGACCCGGCGGTAGAGGCCGCCAAGTTTATCTCGATACCCCTATTGGCCGGTGGATCATTTGCCTTCGGTTGGGCCAAATCTCATCCTTTCTTACGCGGTTTCCTGAAGGCGAACGCGATCTCGATGCTGGGGGTGCTGGCTTTCCTGTATATTCATGCTCCGGTGCGCATTTGCAATTCCTACCTTGTCGCCGACCAGGAACGGCTTGGGTTTGCTTTTCTCATGACGGCAATCGGTTTGGCCATCGCCTGGGCAATCCCCCTCTTTGCACCGCCACCGAAAGAATCCCTTTTATCTTAGATTCTCTTAGATTCCAGAATTTCTCAATAAAGATAGAGCGGCGCATGACCTTTGATGATTCAATCACCGCGTTCGCAAATTCTACGAGTGCCTGTCGAAATCCCTCACGCCATGGCGTTTTCAGGAACCTACTGGCTCGGCAATGAACTGGTTTCCGTTAATTTTCTCATCAGGGTCCGTTTTATAGGCCAGAGATTGTTCCCATGCCATAACTGCGCACCCCCTTTAAGTTCACTTGTGGCTATGCCATTATTGCGCTTCCCGGTTTGAGGCCGGGTTTGCGTGCCCTTGCCCCCATAAAGTTTGGGGACAAAAATCAGCCCCCGCCACCCCATATCCCAGATAATCCACATCAATGACCAGAAAATTGACGAATAACCTGGGACGCACCATGGGCCAGAGTACGTCGGCTCTAAAAGAACGCGCCGCCCCCTGACGGATAAACAAGGACCGAAGAAAGCATGATCGACCCTTTCGGCAGAGACGTCAGCTATTTGCGGGTGTCCGTAACTGACCGCTGCGATTTCCGCTGCCAGTACTGCATGACCGAGGACATGGATTTCCTGCCCAAGGCTGAGGTCCTGTCCTTAGAAGAACTCGACCGCATGTGCTCGGCCTTTGTCGATCTCGGCGTGGAAAAGCTGCGGATCACCGGCGGCGAACCCCTGGTCAGGCGCAATATCATGTGGCTGTTTAAACGCCTCAGCCAGCATCTAGAAAACGGCACTTTAAAAGAGCTGGCGCTGACCACTAACGCCAGCCAGCTGGCCCGCTTCGCCGCTGACCTCCACGCCTGCGGCGTGCGCCGGGTCAATGTCTCCCTCGACAGTCTCGATCCCCGCAGATTCGACCGCATCACCCGCGGCGGCGATCTTGAACAGGTGATGGAAGGCATTACCGCGGCTCAGGCCGCAGGTCTACAGGTCAAGATCAACATGGTGGCCTTAAAGGATGTAAACGAGGACGAAATCGACGTCATGCTGTCATGGTGCGGCGAGCGGGGCTTCGACATGACCCTGATCGAAGTTATGCCCATGGGCGACATGACCGGGGGGCGCCTTGAACAGTATCTTCCGCTTTCCCTCGTCCGCGCCAGGCTGGAAGAGCGCTGGACCCTCACCGATCTCGATTACAAAAGCGGCGGGCCCGCGCGCTATGTGAAGGTGGGTGAAAGCGGGGGCCGGCTCGGCTTTATTACGCCGCTGACCCACAATTTCTGCGAATCCTGCAACCGCGTGCGGCTGACCTGCACCGGGCAGCTTTATATGTGCCTGGGCCGCGAGGACAGCGCCGACCTGCGTACGCCGTTACGCCAGGACAACTCCGACGCGGCGCTGAAATCGGCCATTACCACAGCCATCGCCCGCAAACCCGAAGGCCATGACTTCGTCATCGACCGCCACAACCAGGAACCAGTCCTTGACCGCCATATGAGTGTCACCGGAGGCTAAGGCGGGACAAGGCCCAGGGTGCGGCGGGCCTAAAAAAATCCGTGAGGTGGCCTCCCTGCGCTATACTCCGCGCCTTATCCCACCTCCTCTCTTCGAGCAACAGGGAGCCACAGGGAGACACCCCCTTGAGCAAGACTAAAACCCCCTCCATTGCCGTCATCGCCGCCGACACGCCGGCGGCACAGGAAGCGCTTGCCAAACTCAAGGCGCTCTATTCCCCCGTGCCCCCGAAGCAAGCCGATGTGATCGTAGCTCTGGGCGGCGACGGCACCATGCTGGAAACCCTGCACCGTTTCATGGACCGCAAAATACCCATCTACGGCATGCACCGCGGCAGCGTCGGCTTCCTGGTTAACAATTACGAGGCCGAGAACCTGCCCCAACGCATCATGAAGGCGCGCGCCACGGAGCTTAATCCTCTGCGCATGGAGGCCGTCACCATGTCCGGAGAAAAAATCGAAGCACTGGCCATCAATGAGGTGTCGCTGCTGCGCGAGGCCCGCCAGACGGCGAAAATCCGTATTATCATAGACGGCGTGATACGCATGGAGGAACTCACATGCGACGGTGTCCTGGTGGCCACCCCGGTGGGCAGTACCGCCTATAACCTTTCCGCCCACGGTTCCATCATTCCCGTTGACGCCGGGCTTCTGGCGCTCACCCCCATCAGCGCCTTCCGCCCCCGGCGCTGGCGCGGCGCCTTGTTGCCGCACACAGTGGAAGTGGTCCTGGAAATCCTGGAATACGACAAGCGTCCGGTGAGTGCCGTGGCCGACTATACCGAAGTGCGCGACGTCACCCAGGTGCGTATCCGCGAGGACCGCAGCGTCAGCCTCACACTGCTGTTCGATCCCGGCCACAACCTCGAGGAACGGATCGTCACCGAACAGTTCACGCCATGACCGGTGCTGAGGCTTCCCAACCAGGCAACGCCAGCCTCTCCATGATCGAGCGGCTGGTGGGTTTCGACACCACCAGCCACAAGCCTAATCTAGAGTTGATTGAATTCGTCCGCGACACTCTCTCCGATCTCGGCGTGGAATCGGTGCTGGTGGCCGACGAGACCGGCGCCAAAGCCAACCTGTTCGCCACCGCCGGACCCGAAGGGGAAGCGGGAATCCTGCTCTCAGGCCATACCGACGTGGTGCCGGTGGAGGGACAGGACTGGCATAGCGACCCGTTCAAGGTGACGCGGATCGAAGACAGGCTCTACGGGCGCGGCGCCGCCGACATGAAGAGCTTCATAGCCGTGATCCTGGCCCTGTTGCCGGAATTTCTTGAGCGCGACCTGAAAACCCCCCTCCATCTGGCCTTGTCCCATGACGAGGAGGTGGGCTGCATAGGCGTGCGGCGGCTTCTTGAGCGCCATATCTCCGGCCTCGAGGTCAAGCCCAAGGCCTGTATAGTCGGCGAGCCCACGGAAATGAAAGTGGTGACGGGCCATAAAGGAAAACGCAGCCTGCGCTGTCACGTACGCGGCCATGAATGCCATTCGGCACTAGCGCCCTCGGGCGTCAACGCGGTTGAAAGCGCGGCCGAACTGGTGGCTTATCTGCGCCGCATGTCGCGGCGCTTCCAGGACCAAGGCCCCTTCGATCCCGCCTTCGAGCCCCCGCACACCACGCTCCACACCGGCACCATCTGCGGCGGCACGGCGCTCAACATCGTCCCCCGCGACTGTAGCTTCGAGTACGAAATCCGCCACCTCCCTGGCGACGACGCCGAGGCCATCCAGGCCGAGCTCAAAATCTTCGCCGTGGACACCCTTGCGCCGGACATGCACGCCGTGGACCCCGGGACCGGTTTCCGTTTTGCCGAATGCTCCGGCTTTCCCGGCCTCGACACGCCCGAAGATGCGGCAGTAACGGAACTGGCCAAGGCCCTGTCCGGCGCCAACGCCACCTCCAAGGTAAGCTTCAGCACCGAAGCTGGGCTCTTTTCCAAGGCCGGTATTCCCGCCGTGGTCTGCGGGCCGGGCAGCATCCGCCAGGCCCATCGCCCAGATGAGTTCATCACGCTTGAACAGGTGGCTTTATGTGAGGCCTTCATGCGCCGCCTTGCCGACCGCATCTGCCAGCCCTGACCCACACCATGACGGAAGACGTGGCCAAGCCCCGGCTCAAGACAGAGGAATTCGACTTCCACCTGCCGCGCGGGATGATCGCCGCGCGCCCGGCGCGTCCGCGCGATTCCTCACGCCTGCTGGAGGTGGGTGCGGAACTGCACGACCATGTCTTCCGCGACCTGCCCTCCCTGCTCAGGCCCGGCGATATCCTGGTTTTCAACGACACCCGCGTCATCCCGGCCCAGCTTTCGGGCCTTAAGGGGGAGGCGAAAATCTCCCTCACCCTGCACCAACGCACCGCCCCTGCAAGCTGGCGCGGCTTCGCCCGCCCGGCCAAAAAACTCACCCCCGGTGACGAGATCGTCTTTTCTGACACTTTCCGGGCCACGGTGGCGGAAAAAGGGGCCGGCGGCGAGATAACGCTCACCTTCGACCGCGAGGGCAAGGCCCTCGACTCCGCCCTGCGCCAGTACGGGGCCATGCCACTGCCACCTTATCTTCAGAGCCTGCGTGCCATAGACGAGGCCGATGATGAGGATTACCAGACCATGTTCGCCGCCCACGATGGTGCCGTGGCCGCGCCCACGGCGGGGCTTCATTTCACACCCCGGCTCATGGAGGCCTTAGCCGTGCGCCACATAGGCCATTCCACCCTCACCCTGCATGTGGGGGCGGGCACTTTCCTGCCGGTGAAGACCGAGTATGTGGACAACCACCCTATGCACGCCGAAACCGGCGAGATCAGCGAAACTGCGGCGCGGGCCATCAACACTGCGCGGCAGTCGGGCGGGCGCGTGGTGGCGGTGGGCACCACCTCGCTGCGGCTGCTTGAGGCTGCCGCCGACCATGAGGGCCAGGTCCATCCCTTCTCGGGCGAGACCGATATTTTCATCACGCCGGGTGCCCGTTTCCGCGCCGTAGACCTGCTGCTCACCAATTTTCATCTGCCGCGCTCCACCCTGTTCATGCTGGTCTGTGCCTTTTGCGGCACCGCAGCCATGAAAGCGACCTATGAACATGCCATCACGGCGGGCTATCGTTTCTATTCCTATGGCGATGCCTGCCTGCTCCATAAAGTTGAGGCAAATACATGACCGCCCCTGACTTCGGTTTTTCCCTGCTTGACGTTTGCGCCGGCGCGCGCCGCGGCAAGATCACCACCGCCCACGGGACCGTGGATACCCCCGCCTTCATGCCGGTGGGCACAGCAGCCACGGTCAAGGCCATGACGCCGCAAGCGGTAAGTGACACCGGGGCGCAGATGATTCTCGCCAACACCTATCACCTGATGCTGCGGCCGGGTGCCGAGACCGTCGCCGCGCTCGGCGGGCTTCACAAGTTCATGAACTGGCGGAGGCCTATCCTTACCGATTCCGGCGGTTTCCAGATATGGTCCCTAAATAAACTGCGCGAGATCGACGCCGAGGGCGTCACCTTCCGCTCTCATCTCGACGGCAGCCGCCACCACTTGACCCCCGAACGCGCGGTGGAAATCCAGGACATGCTGGGCGCCGACATCGTTATGGTGCTGGACGAATGCACCGACCATCCGGCCACCCGTGACCAAGCCGAGGAGTCTCTGCGGTTGACCTTGGACTGGGCGCGGCGCTGCCGCGACGCCTTCCCCAACCGCCCCGGCCACGGCCTGTTCGGCATCGTCCAGGGCGGCATGTATGAAGACCTGCGCGAAGAGGCCGCCCGCGCCCTGGTCGGCATCGGCTTTCACGGCTACGCCATCGGCGGGCTTTCGGTGGGCGAAGATCGCGTCACCCTGCTTGCCATGCTCGAGGCCGCCGTCTCTCCCCTGCCCGAGGACCAGCCCCGCTATCTCATGGGGGTGGGGCGTCCGGCGGACATCTTACAGGCGGTGGCGCGGGGCGTAGACATGTTCGACTGCGTGCTGCCCACGCGCTCGGGCCGTACCAGCAAGGCCTTTACCCGGCGCGGCGAGGTCAATCTGCGCAACGCCCACCATTCCCAGGACCCGCGCCCACTCGATGACCAGTGCCCATGCCCAGCCTGCCGCGATTATTCCCGCGCCTATCTTCATCATCTCATGCGTTCCGGGGAAATTCTCGGCGCCATGCTACTCACCGGGCACAATCTGCGCTTCTACCAGGACATGATGGCCGGTATCCGCGAGGCCGTCGCCACCGACACATTCGCCGCTTTCTCCGCCGCCTTCCTGGGCGAAATAGAAACCGGTGATATCCCCGAACACTCCTAATCTGCTATTCTTTTCCTATGGTGAACCCAGTGTCTAAAAAACCCGCAAAAACAAATACTAAAGCCAGAACCCTGACTCAACTTGGCAGGAAAACAACGATCCCCACCGCGCCGGACAAGGCGACGCTCGAGCGCGTGGCCAATCCCCATCCCGGTGAGCCCTATCTGGTGCGTTTCGCCTGTCCCGAGTTCACTTCACTCTGCCCCGTCACCGGCCAGCCCGATTTCGCTCATCTGGTGATCGATTACGTGCCCGGCAAATGGATTTTGGAGAGCAAGTCTTTAAAGCTGTTCCTCGCATCCTTCCGCAACCACGGCGCCTTTCACGAGGACTGCACGCTCACCATCGCCAAGCGCATCAGGGGCGCCATACGGCCGAAATGGCTACGCATCGGCGGCTACTGGTATCCACGCGGCGGCATACCCATCGATGTCTTCTATCAATGGGGCAAGGTTCCCAAGGATTTATGGATTCCCGATCAAGGCGTGCCACCCTACCGCGGGAGAGGGTAAAACTCCCTCCGCCCTACTACCCTTCGTAAATACAGCCCGCCTCGCAGGTCTCGTGGAGCGCGATCTTGGAGAGGCCCGGCAATTCCGGCTTCAGTCTTTCCCAGATCCAGCGTGCGATGTTTTCGCTGGTGGGATTCTCCAGCCCTTCCACCTCGTTCAAATAATGGTGGTCGAGAACGTCATGCAGCGGCTGCCAGGCCTGCGTGATTTCGGCGAAATCCATGACCCAGCCTTTCTCGTCCACGGGACCGGTGACGTGAATTTCAGCACGGAAGGAATGGCCGTGCAGACGCCTGCACTTATGCCCCTCGGGAACTTCAGGCAGCATATGGGCGGCCTCGAAGGTAAAGGCTCTGAAGATATCCATCAGCAACACTCCCTCAGGCGACACCGAGAATCTTGTGGGTCTGCAGGCTCACCCGCCAGCGCGGATGAGACCGGCAATACTCCAGCACCAGGACGGTATTGCGTTGCTTATCCGGCCCGTCCATGGGCTGCAAGTAGAAATGATGGAAATCGAGCCCAGCGAAATCCTGCGGCTCAATCTCCGGCTGCGGAAACACTAGCTTCAGTTCGTCGCCCCGGTGCTGCACCAAAGCAGGATCGGAGGCCGGCATTTTGGGGCTTACCGTCAGCCAGTCGATGTTCCCGGGCGCGGGCAGCGTGCCGTTGCTCTCCACCGCCACCTCGAAGCCTTCCCCTTGGAATGCGTCGATCAGCGCCACGTCCAGCTGTAACAACGGTTCGCCGCCAGTGCACACCACCAGGGGTCTCTCCCCCGCCCTTCCCGGCGATCTTCCTTCCCTCCAGCATCCGGCCACCGCCGCCGCCAGCTCCCCCACCGTGGCGAACTCGCCGCCGCCGGGCCCGTCGGTTCCGACGAAATCGGTGTCACAGAAATCGCACTTGGCATCTTTCCGGTCCTGCTCGCGCCCCGACCACAGATTGCACCCCGCGAATCGGCACAACACCGCCGCACGCCCGGTCTGTGCACCCTCGCCCTGAAGGCTGTAATAAATCTCCTTCACCGTATAGGCCATCACCCGCCTCCTCTTTGAGCATAGGCGATGGGATCGCTCAAACCCGCCTCGGCGAAGCCCTTGAGCCTCAGCAGACAGGCATCACAGCCGCCACAGGAGCGGCCATCAGACAGCGGATCGTAACAGCTCAGGGTCAAGCCGTACTCCACCTCCAGCTTTGCGCCCATGGAAATGATCTCGGCCTTGGTCATTTCGATCAGCGGCGTGTGGATGGTAATACCTCCGCCCCCCCCGCTCGCCGCCTCCACGCCGGCCTTGGTGGCGAGATTGGCCATGTTCTGGAAGGCGGCTATATATTCCGGGCGGCAGTCGGGATAGCCACTGTAATCCAGGGCGTTGACACCGATGAAGATGTCCCGCGCGTCTAACGTCTCGGCCCAGGCCAGGGCGAAGGAAAGAAAGATGGTGTTGCGTGCCGGAACGTAGGTGACGGGAATGCCCGAAGCGGCGAAGGAAATCTCCTCCATGCCACGCCCCTTGGGCACCTTCATGTCTCCGGTCAGGGCCGATCCACCGAAGGCACCAAGATCGATCTCCATGATGGTGTGGGAAACCATCCCCTGCGCCTGGGCCACGGCCTTGGCGGCCTCGATCTCCGCCTCATGGCGCTGGCCGTAACGAAAGCTCAACGCATGGCAGTCAAAGCCACGGGAACGGGCGATGGCCAGTACCGTTGCTGAATCCAGCCCACCGCTTAACAAAATCACCGCTTTTTTCGCCATGGGCCTTACCTTTAGAGATACCAGGGCCAATAATGGCCACGCTTCGGGGCCGGGTATCCCATTTTAACGCCTAAGGGTAAAGTCGGGAAATGACCATCCAAAACACGAAAGAGGCTGTCCACGCCCGGGCCCGTGAGATGGGGTTCGATGCCGTGGGGTTCACCGTACCGCAGCTCTCTTCGCGCGTGAAAGAAGACTTTACTGCCTTCATCAAACAGGGGCTTCACGGGGACATGGTCTGGATGGCAGAAAAGGCCGCCCAGAGGCGCAATCCAGCCTCGCTCCTCAACGGGGCCAAGACGGTCATCGTGCTGGGGATCAATTACGGCGCCACCAAACCCCTCCTGGACGACCCCCTTTCGGGGCTCCATAACCGGGACCGGGGTAATCTCAGCGTCTATGCCCGGGGCAGCGACTATCACCACGTAGTGAAGAAGCGGTTGAAGGCTTTCGCCAGCTGGCTCTGCGATACTCATTCCTGTGATGCCAGGGTCTATGTGGATACCGCCCCGGTGCTGGAAAAATCACTAGCTGCACGCACTGGCGTGGGCTGGCAGGGCAAGCATACCAACCTGGTGTCCCGCGACTACGGCTCCTGGCTCTTCCTCGGCGAGGTGCTCACCACGCTGGACCTTCCATCCGACGTGCCGGAAGAGGACCATTGCGGCAGCTGCCGTGACTGCTTGGATATCTGTCCCACGGAGGCCTTCTCCGCTCCATACCGGATAGACGCAAAGCGCTGTATCTCCTACCTCACCATTGAGCACAAAGGCCCCATCTCCAGGGAGTTCCGCACGGCATTGAGTAACCGTATCTTTGGCTGTGACGATTGCCTGGCAGTATGTCCGTGGAACAAATATGCGAGAGAATCCCGCGAGACAGCGCTGCTGCCGCGCCCCGAACTCACCGCACCCAGGCTTGCTGCTCTGGCCGCTCTCGATGACGCCGCTTTTCGGGATATGTTCGCAGGTACGGCAGTGAAACGCCTAGGCCACACCCGCTTTATCCGGAACGTGCTAATCGCCCTGGGAAATAGTGGGGAAAATAGCAACAGCAGTGATCCCAACCTTGTCTCTGCTACCCAACCACATCTAGACGACCCCGAGCCCGTGGTGCGCGGCGCGGCAGTCTGGGCGCTCTCACAATTACTGGATAAGAAAGACTTCACGCGGCTTCGCGAACGCCACCTGGCCCATGAAACTGACCCCGAAGTGCGCGAGGAATGGGAGTGTAGGTAGGGTGGTTCCTATGACCTCCGTCCACTCATGGCAACGGTGCAAAGCCACCCTCCAGAAATTGAAGCACTGAAGTGTATTTTTGCTTCAATTTTCCCCGTAGTTCGGGATCTTTGAGTAGATGACTTTTGGATAGGTTATGCGAAGAGTCAGCAATTTTTACGTTTCTTGAAATTTCGTTTGATGCCACCCTTGGAAGGTAGTCATCAAAGTAGTCTTCACCTTCTCTTTTAGTCATGCCATCGACACCATCTCGCACATCCTTCCCGAACTCCTCCTCAATCTTCTCCAGCGTTATATCCGTATCTTCAACACTGTCATGAAGAAGTCCCACGATGGCGTAGTTTTCTCCTAAAGACGAAACCCGATCCGCTACATCCCTGACATGGTCAATATAAGGGTTTCCCGATTTGTCGGTCTGCCCTTCATGAAGTTTTTCGGCGAGTTTGTCCGCCTTTAGTCGAGCATCTGAAAGTGCGTCTTGGATCGTTTGGACGCGTTCAAAACCTTTTATCAGCTTTCTAAGGTGATCCTTTTGGCCCTCGGCCATAGCCTTCTTGATTAATTTTTTTGAATTTTTGGACTGTTCCTGAATCCTTACAGAATAGAACCGGTCCAGTGCGGGGCCAGAAAGGAACTTTTCCAAACGGGATATAATTCGATCACTATTTTTTTTGGAATGGAGGATGAAGAATAAGATTGCTCGGCCTGCTTTTGCTCGAACTATGTCTAGTTTCCCGGCAAAACCAGTATGGGTTCGTATATTCTTAGTTACCTTCTGAGCCTGTATTTCCGTTCCTGATCGGTCAACAAATTGAATAAGAACAAGAGTCTGGTTTCGTTTAATCAAGGGAACCAGTTCATCGTAGAAGGCATATTTTGGTCCTTTTTTTTCGTGGCGTTCTTTAGAAGGAATTTCCATTCCGGTATCGGGGTCAATGAACACTAGGTCAGTATTTTTCAGCTTTCTTAATCCACGCTGAACCCAATCCGAACGTGCTTGTAGCTTTTCACTTTTGGATTGAAGCCCGGCAAACGAGAGCGGTTCTGAAAAATACTTCGTACGGAGAGGAAGAACTTTGCTGCTCTCAAAGGTGCTAATTGATCGGTCGTCACTATGCTGGAAGTTCCCTAACTGCTCCCAAAGGGTTTGGTCTATAGCCCGATAAGATTTTGAACTGCTAGCATGATGGCGCGTTTCACCATCCTTGTTGTCTATTCCGTCAACTTCATGCGGAAGCGTCAGATACCAATTAATTCCTAAGCGAAGATCGGAACCACAAAGAGCTTTTAGAAGGGCGTACTTGGCGAAGTCGGGGGTATCGCCTAGATATTTCTCCTGCATGTATAGCCTTCCTTCCACCACTCGGAGGGGCGTGTAATCTCAATCGTTCAATAAATACGCTTCTCAGGGATCACACCTCTTACTCCACCTCTGGGATCATCAATATCACCTTTTCTGCGTGGGATAAGGTGGACATGACAATGCATTACTGTTTGCCCAGCATCTTCCCCGGAATTGATGCCGACATTGAAACCTGAAATGGCTTCATCCTCTTTGCTAATTCGCTGTTGATGTTTGTCTATGAGCTTCTGCGCATCATGTCGTTCTTGGTCGTTCAGATCGAAATAGGAGGCAACATGACGCTTGGTAATAATGAGCGTATGGAGTGGCGTTACAGGATATAGAT
>Ga0208411_1000356_pt1 | contig 35779 bp, 25 predicted proteins | sample ETN01SmetaG_4_FD_185793 | JGI IMG/M metagenome (GOLD analysis project Ga0208411, IMG submission 185793) | Marine microbial and viral communities from oxygen minimum zone, Eastern Pacific Ocean - ETNP2014F12-01SV261 (SPAdes) (version 2) | ecosystem: Environmental > Aquatic > Marine > Oceanic ... | reverse complement strand
GGGGCGGTTGTTTCCCACCTCTTTGCATAAAAGTGGGGATGGGGTAAATTGAAGAGATGAAACGCCTTTTACTTATACCATTAGTGTTGAATAGGAGATAAAATGAAGAAATTAATATAATTTAATTTATTATCACTGGCTGTGCCAAACTTTTCTTTCTGAGCTTTGCCCAATAATATGTCCCAAAGCCAGTCGCAAATTCAAAGGCAGTAAACAAAGCTAAATTCCAAGCAATACCACTAGTAAAACCGTAGCTATGGAGACCCACATTCAATAAATTCACACCAAACCAAGCCATCATTACTACAATATTATTTATTATCAAACCAAGTGCAAAACCTTCCGGTTTTACCTTGGCAGTGAGACGCAGATGAATCATCATTACATGCCACATAACAATCAGAAGAGCTCCATTTTCCTTGGGATCCCATCCCCAGAACCGGCCCCAGGACTGATCTGCCCAAATCCCTCCCAGAATAGTTCCAAAAAGGGTAAAGAAAAGAGCGATGAGTGTGATTCCGAACATATTTTTATTGATACTTTTTAACAGAGTCTTATTTTCAGGGCTCCGTATCATTTGTATGAGGTACAAATGCCCGATAAATCCAGCAACCACTGTTACTCCATAACCAAGTGTAATGGTAGTAACATGGGTTGCCAACCAAAAATTTGAATTGAGGACAGCTACCAGCATCCCCAGTGTATCTCCATCTGAAGCATAACCAAAACCAATATAATGAAAAACAGCTCCACTTACTGCTCCGGTAAATAATCCCAGTCCATCTCTGCGAAAATATTCAAGTATAACTGAACAGATCACTGTGACAAATCCCACAAAAATAACGGATTCATATAAAGTGGACACTGGTGGGCGTCCCATAATGACCATTCTCAGGTAAATGCCATAGATATGATACAAAAGCCCCGTACAAAGTAAGCCCGAGGAAATCCTTTGAAAATATTTGGGTTGATGAAACATCCAGCTTAATCCAAGAAAAATAAATGCTAATAAATAAAATGCTACACTGATATAAAATAGATTTGCTTTATTCATCCAAGTTTCTTTTTTTAGCAAATTGATATCTGTTTTTCCTGTGGTAATGGATGCAATTCCTGCCTCATAGTCCATCAACGATGACATCATTTTGTTTTCATCACCCAAAGCTCGTCCAGTTAGATATTTTTCCAGAGCATTGAGGATTTTATCTTGGTAGGGTACACGGGATCTTCCATCCATTAACTCCCAGGGAGAAAGCCAAGTTCCGGTCTCGTCAAGAGGAGACGGAGGAATTAATTTCAGTGCTTTTGCAAAATCCTCTGAACTGATGTGTTGGAGTGTTAAAAGAATTCTATTAAGCTCTTTATCAGGTTCTGACCACTTATCTTTTGGTTTATTCATATTATTATGGAACATTTCAGATAAAGTTTGGAACTGTTTTGTAAGATGTGCGTAACTGACCGCTTTACCAGGTGATGTATTCAGTTTATCTGCAAGGAGAGAATCATTGATTTCAATAATAGGTACCAGACAACTCAGACTATAAGCAATTTCTTTGAAGCGGGTTGCATTGAAGTATATTTCCAAAAGCTGTTGTTCAAAAATAGTACGAGATTCATCAGATTTTTTGTGGATTACACTAATTAATTCTACTTGTTCCATGAGTCCTGGAAACACTTCAATAAAACTATATTTATGATCATTGGTCCATTCCAATCTCAGGCTGGAAGTAACTTCAGGATTCCGAATATTAAATACCTTTTCCCTTCCTCCTTTTTCAGGATTGAGTATCAGTTCAAACAACCAGTCAATTGCAGACAATTTTTCATGTTTCACAGACCGTTTGCCGTATAGTGCCAATAACTGGTTTCGGGAAAAGGTATCCAGCGGTTTGACGCGACCTTCATCCTGGATAGGAAAATCTCTTTCATCAAAATTTCTACCATACAATAAGGGAAGAAGAATAAAAATAGAAATGAATAATCTTAAACAGAATTTCATCATGAACTATCCCTAGTATTTTTTCGTAATAGCTTCGGCATACTACTAAATAAATGTAGAAGCATTCCGATACTCATAATAATACTTGAAATATAGGGAAATAATCTTCCATAATTTTTTACAGCTGCTAGCACTGTTGTATCTCCTTCGATGCCCTCAATAAAAGATGCTTGAAAAAAGGTATAGCCTTTATGACGCAAGGGTTCATTCATCTCAATTAAAACTCTTCTGGGGATGCCATTTTCAATCAGGTTGACTTCCGAACTATAACTTTTTGCTATACCAGTTCCAGCATGCACTACTTTTTTGAAATCCAATAATTCAATTGCAAAAGGAAGGTATGTTCGTTTTCTCCGAAAGATAAATTCATATTTTTGATTATTTATGTTCGCAGTTTGTGTCACAGATTGTCCCAAGAAGATACCATAAATCCCATCGTTACTGGATCTGGAATTTGTAATCCTATAGGTAATCCCGGGACGATTTTGGTTGTTTTCTTTTTCATTCTTTAGCTCACTCAATATAAAATTTTTCAACATACCCTTATATTGGATTCCTGCTGGTTCATTACGCTTTAAGGGTTCGCAATTTCTAAAATAGTTTATAATTTCAATATTAAAATTCAGGTTTTCATGGGATAAAACATTTCCCTTTTCCAGTATGGGCTGATCAAAAACTGTGTATTCATCTAGGCTTTCATTTGAAGTATTAATGATAGTCAGCTCCATATCATGATAGTCATCCACATGATTTGATTGAGCTCCTTCTTCAATTACCATGTTTCCCTCTGAACTGAATATTGCTGTGAGCCCTCCACCTATAAGAAGGAGAAGTGCTCCAATATGTACAATAAGAACCCCAAATTTTTTAATTTTCCACAAATTATGTTTAAATAATACCATAAACGTGAGATTTACCAGCATAATAACCATGGTAATTCTACCACCCGGAACAGGAATGATATCTCCCAACCAAGTAATATTAGCTGAAAAATATTTCTGCTGAGACGCATAGAGACCAATATCCCCCTGGGAAAGTGTCCCAAGAACAACCAATACCATAAGCCAAATTATCGTGTAGATAAAAATCTTTGGATTGCTTACTATTTTAATAATCTGTTTCATTAAATATCATTTTCAAATTTCATGGATGAACAGAAATCTTTAAAATCTTTTTCAATTTCCAATATACCTTCCGCGCTGGCAGTCAGTTTAATGAATAGGGTCCTATTCCCCAGAGGAAAGATAGCTGCAAGAAAAGCAGTCTCCTTTTTTTCAAGATTAATCAGAAGGAATAATTGATAATTCCCAAGATCACTTATTCCATTTTCAGCTTCGGTTTCAATCTCTAATTTGGTTAATGGATTTAGGTCTATCTGTCCCCGCCATCGATTTACATTAGCTTCTAGGCCTCCCCCGTTCCCGCCTAATTCCATGATCGACAAATCTCCAGTTCCGGTAGAAAATGGAATTTCAAAACTTGCTAATCTCATTGATGTACTTTCAGTGTGTATCCATGAACTAGGTTTTTCCCATGTATATCTTGAAATATTATTTTTCCTTTCTACAGTTGGAGGTAAAAAAGTATTTACTTTTTTACTAGGTAAATGATATGTCCGGGTATGATGACCAAAATCACAGGATAGTGATACTAAGAACAATAAGGTTAAACTGATCTGATTTTTTACCATGGTAAAGGCTTGATTGTCTTATGATAAATTAAAATTATATTTCAATTAATTATTATAGTATAGTAAACTATTTTATTTGAAATGATAATACTTAAATCCGGAGAGTAATTTATTATCTATGTATTACAAATTGATTTCATTCCAACACTAAAAATGCTTCTGCGTGATACATATTCCCTCTTTGAAACAAATTGGGTGATATAAATTAAGTGTTGAAAAAGAAGATTAATGAGGAAGTATATCCCAATATTCTATCAGATGAAGAACTTTAGGATTAAACATATAATTTATCACTTAATGATCATTGTCCCATCAGAATTAAATCTGACCGCTTCTTTTTTCCTTAATAATTCCCCTTCAATAGTTATATTTTCCGAAAGTTCACAATATCTGAGTTGGCCATTCTCATAGAAACTCGTTTGGCCAGTTTTACTATGAATACCTGCAAACAAAGCAGAAAAAAAACGAAATTTTGCGCATGGAATCCCCTGTATTGCTTCATTTATAGCTAACCAGGCAGTTCTCAGTTGTCCATTAGGATAAAAACTTGTCATAAAACTGTGTCCATCTCCTCTACATAGATGTCCTTGGATTTCTGTATCCTGCTGCAGAAAACACCAATCGAACACACCATCCTCCGTAAAATGAACCCCAGTTCCTTTGGGAAGTGCCTGACCGGATAAAGTCCCACTTTGTTCAAGAAAACAAAATTCTATATTTCCGTTTACATAGTATTCCGTTTCATCTGAGCAGACAATATTCTGTACTCCTAAAAAGGATATAAATAATAATATCATACTTTGACAAGGTAATATGCCCATACCTCAGATAAAACAATAAAAATTTTATCTAACTAAGAATAAGTAGGAATATATATATAATCTGAAAAGATAAGTTTAAATGCCTAAATAAAGCAGATGCGCCCCGCAGCCAGCCTGACAATCTGTCGCTCCAAAGCCTTTAGCTACTATAGATGCATTCCCCATAATAAGTTTTTTGTTTTCACTGCACTCATGATCAAAAAATTTTGAGATGACACTGATATTCTCTATTTGAACATTCTTCTTTGTTAACAGATAATCGATGTGCCAGAAGCATGTCTTATCTGTTTTTTTGTGCCTATCAATTCTCTGTCTAAGGTATTTTTTCGCTCTTCCAGTATATATATACTGACCTTCGGGAAAAGTAAAGGTTCCTAGTTTTCCGATGGAGATAGAACAGGTTTTCTCAACCCTGATTCGTAGCTGGTAGACACCAGAATTCTTGGTATTCACAGTAGTTATGCGATTGAATACTTCTGTTCCCATATTTTTAAGCCTGGATTAATGATGCGGTACCATAAAGGCGGTATAAGACAAATAACTAAAGTGGTAAGATATCCGTAGGGCATTTGAGGTGAATTTTTGTACGGATCCAATTCCCAAAATTTTATTTTTGGCTTTTCATGATGTGCGGAATGTCTTGTTAAAGAAAAAAGTACCATGGTACTCATTCTCTTGTTTGTGTTCCAAGAATGCTCCGGTCCAACCGATTTTCCAGCACTTCGAACAAGACCATAATGTTCCATATAGTTCACAATTTCAAGGATAAATTTTGCAAAGAACGCTTGGCTCAAAAATAATGTTACTCCGAGCCAACCTCCTGCACTGAAAAATATAATACACCAAAATAATGACATTATATAGCCTGTCACCATCTTGTTTCTAAAAGAAAAAGTGCTAAAATTTTTTTTTCGGAGTCTCTTAAGTTCATGTTTCCAAGCACTTATATGTCCAAATACAGTTGATCGTATGAAAAAAGTATATACATTTTCTCCTTTACGGGCTGTTGCAGGGTCCTCATCCGTTCCAACAGTTACGTGATGGCCGTACACATGTTCAATGGAAAAATCTGCATTACAACTTGCTGACAAAAGCCATCTTCCTTCCAGCATGGAAACCCTGTCTTTAATACGATGAATAAGTTCATGACCTACATTGGTACCATACCCCGCTACTATGAATCCAACACCAAGTACAGCACCCAAATAATCAGACCACATATTACTGTCTCTTGCTAGAAAAATATCGTAGGCAAATAATCCTGACAATAATTCTCCAATATGTAAAAAATCCGTATTTGTACTTCCCGTTGCCCATGCAAAACTCAAAAACAAGATTATGATCAAGGGCAATGCTAAATGCAGGGGGAGTTCTATAAGCCAGGTGTGGCTATATTTCGGACGTGATGCATCTTCACCCAAGACGGCATCCCCTCCGATTACCACCAAAAATAACACAGCAAGCCCCAGCCACATCCAATGGCCACCAAGAAATATTCCTATTAATACAGAAAACAACAGAAAGGGTGTAATATAATATTTCATATATTTAGTCATTTTTTGTTTCCTCCTACAATTATTTATATGGTATTTATATCGCCTGACTATTGCAAGAAACCTGATAATGAAATTACACTATTTCCAGCAACATTCCCACTCGCTGACAGGCCGGCCCTCCATTTGGTTTTTAAAATACATATCAAGTAATTTTGCACAGGCTTTATCATTACTTATTGATTTTCTTAGGTATCTTAAGGTTTCCTGTGTCCACGTAGCACCAGTCACTCCAAGAGCAAGGCGCCGTTGAATGATATTGAGATACTTAGTTCTCTCAGCAAGTTCAACCCCTAATTGACTGAGGCCATCGTTTGCAACCTGCAGCATCTCATCAATCACATTTTTTATTGGCACTTCAACTGGTTTATTCTGATAGTTCTGTGGCCATAAGATGGTTGCTTTCAAACCACGTTTCGCTGCTCGATAAAAATTATATTCCGCAAAACGAAAGGGGAATCTCGACATGTATTCATCAATCCTTTCTTCAAGTCCCACTGCCATTCCTATTGAAAATGCTGCATTTGCCACCATGTCAAGGGCTGTAGGACCTGCAGGAAGTGCTCTAAATTCAATTCTCAAATGGCCTTTATGTGCATTTGAATATATGGCACGGTTCCATGGCCAAGTCGTTCCCATATGAAGATTAAGTTCGGCTAGTTCAGGAGTTTTTTCCTCGCGAATACCATGAGGATTCTCATCGAATATCTGGGGAATGATAGGTTCATACAAATTAACCGTTTCAGAAAACAGCTCCCAGGCACCGTTTCTTACCCAGCCATGACCAAAAGTAACTCGTGAGGGTTGCCTCCATCCTGATATATCAGGCATACGATTATCAATAGATTGTTTAAACAGAACTACCCGGGTTTCATCCCATAAACATTTACCCAGAAATACGCCTGAATTTGCCCCTACAGCAATTGCCATGGGCATGGTCATTTGCGCAGCATTAAAAGTATTGGCAAACTTATCTTTATCTGTCATTAAGTGTACTTGGAACGAAGTATTTGCCCCTTCAGCACACACTTCTGACGTGAAAAAATCCACAGACTCTTCTCTACCATCAATCTTGATATGGAATGGCTCCCCGCGTTGCTTGAGCAATTCCCCGCAGAGAACTCGATAGCGTCCCAAATCCGTTACATATTCATTGGAAAGATGTTTCTCCTGAAGTGTAGGCAGAATTCCAACTGCAAGTGGTCGTGTTCTTATCTTTTCAGCAACTGACCATAAAAAATCAAATTTAGTTCGCATTTCTTGAGCAAGTTTACTGAATGGGTCACCCTTGGCTTTTACCGGTGTTAGATTGAGTTCCAAATTGAATTGATTTAATTCTGGTTGAAATTGATCGTCCTGCAACATTTCCAGCAATTGGAGATTAACAGGACTAACATCACTCTGTTCGTTCATTAAATATAATTCGAGTTCGGCACCAATACAGGTTTCACTCTGACCGAATTTAGGACGGGCAATAACTTTTTTTAAAATATCGACTTGATCATGAATGCGGCGATTAAATTTCTCATAATCTTTTGCGGTATACTCTCTATCACCAATTTCACGACCCATAGCTGTATCTTAAGTTTTAAATACCATTTTTTGTTAATGAAAAACCTAAATTTACCTAATCCTAACTTTTTTACAAAGACATGGTCACATTCGATATTATATTAAAAATGTAGTTTACAATATTCTACTTTATTCCACGTTAAATTTTGTAATTTCATGGTCATTTTATCGAGAATAAATTTTAATTTATCACTTGTTTCAGGGGCCCTTAGCTCAGTGGTTAGAGCAGCGGACTCATAATCCGTTGGTCCGGGGTTCGAATCCCTGAGGGCCCACATATAAAATCTTATGATGGTATTGAATAGAAAGCGGGATATATTTCCCGCTTTCTATTTATCCTAATCTTGTTAAACAATATGATAAATTAGGGCAATCAGGCGTAATTTACTGCTCGCTGGTGTAATACCGATTTATTACTCTATCCCCACTTTATTTATATAGAGGAAATCCCTTTTATGATATGGTAAAAACCCATCATTTTGAAACTAAACTTGAATTGATTTGATCATGTATGTCACGGTATTTTCTTTAAGCTAATGATACATATAAAAAACAACTCAGAGGTAAAATTATGAGCAATGCTAAACTGATTATTAAAGATCAGACAATCGAACTACCCATTATTATCGGAACGGAAGGTGAAAAGGCAATTGATATTACTGGTCTCCGGGCAACGACAGGCTACATTACATTTGATCCTGCTTATGGTAATACAGGTTCTTGTGCTAGTGATATCACTTTCATCGATGGAGAGAAAGGAATCTTAAGGTACAGGGGTATTCCTATAGAACAACTGGCAGAAAAATCTTCATTTGTTGAAGTGTGCTATCTTCTCATATATGGGAATCTTCCAAATCAGGAAGACCTCAATAATTTCAGACATGAGATCAGATATCACTCAATCATTCATGAAGATTTCAAAAGATTGTTTGATGGTTATCCCATCAATGCTCATCCAATGGGAGTATTGGCTTCTACTGTTGGCGCTCTTTCTACGTTTTATCCCAGCTCAGACAATGGCGACGTTGATCTGAATATTGTCCGCCTTCTTGCAAAAGTAAAAACGTTGGCGGCATTTGCCTACAAAAAATCCATCGGCCAACCATTCATTTACCCTAGAAATAATCTTACCTTTGAAGAAAATTTCCTCTATACCATGTTTGCCGTACCAGCTGAGGACTACCAAGTTGATCCTGTGATGAGTGATGCTCTTCGGCTTCTATTGGTGCTACATGCCGACCATGAGCAAAACTGTTCCACTTCCTCCGTCCGTATGGTGGGGAGCAGTCAATCACACCCATTTATATCCATCGCTGGGGGCATTGCTGCTCTTTGGGGGCAATTGCATGGCGGTGCTAATCAGAAGGTTATCGAAATGCTACGGATGATTCATAAAGATGGGCATAACTATCAGAAATATGTGGATTTGGCAAAAAATAAGAAGTCAGAGTTTAAACTCTTTGGTTTTGGGCATCGCGTGTATAAAAACTTAGACCCTCGAGCCAAAATTCTGAAAGGAGCTGCAGACAGGCTTTTGGAACGGCTCGGTGTTTCTGACCCCCTCCTGCAGATTGCTATGGAGTTAGAGGAAATCGCACTGAAAGATAACTACTTCGTCGAACGGAGGCTTTACCCCAATGTAGACTTCTATTCCGGTATCATCTATCGTGCTATGGGTATACCTACAGATATGTTTACGGTAATGTTTGCCTTGGGAAGACTGCCTGGTTGGATTGCCCAATGGAAAGAGATGGCTGAAGAGAAAAATCAGCGGATTTATCGTCCGAGACAAATCTATACGGGGAATCCTATATCAGAATATACACCATTTGACAAACGGTAGCGTTCTAGCCAAAGAAACTTCTTGAAAAAAAGCGTATAATTAGGAAGCCATCATCGGAAACGGGGGCTTCAAAGTGTGCTCCGGTACCTGGACTCGAACCAGGGACACGCGGATTAACAGTCCGCTGCTCTAACCAACTGAGCTATACCGGAATTCTATATTTATTGTAAAAATAAATTTGACGAATTTATTGTACTTTAATTTTCCTTTCAAAGCTACATTTCTTTTTCAACAACAAGAATTTTTCCTTCTACAAAAAGTCCCTGCCTCAATTGACCATCAGTCAGATAAACCAATCCACACTCTTCATGAGGCTCACCGAAAACAGAGTGTATAGATTTCAGACCTCCAAGCCATTTCCGTTTATCCGATAAATACACCAAGTCTCCCATTTTCGCCTTCATTTTTTCCATATCAGATTTCGAAAATGAAACGGTAGAATCATCGCCTTCAATCTGCTTCCACATCACCTCCACTTTATCACCTTCTTCATCGTTTGGTTTGCTCCCCTTAAAATATTCCCTGGCTTTTTCAATAGACCACACTGTCAAACCTTCTATTTCCTTTTCTGATTTCGGCTGAGTAAATAACGTCACAATCACGCCTACTCCTAGACAGATAAGGGTATTATATAACGCTCGGATATATGTGTACGGATGATCCGGATCCATGACTATCCCATGATCAAAAGGAGCGATAATAATACCCGGATACTCGCTTCCAATCCACATGAGAAAAGCGCCACCAATAAATGTCATAACAGCTGCCCATGTTGTATATCTCCGCCAAAATATTCCTAGAAAAATAGCAACTACCATGGGTGGTACCACTGTACTATGAAAGAATCCATGAGCCTCATATAAAGTAGGAAAATTATTAAAAAATATAGTGCTAGCAGCTCCTAATATGGTTGCACCGGCAGAAACAATCATGGCAATTTTCAGGTAATGTTTATCACTGCGATTCTTAACAATGGGTTTATACACATCATTGACGACCACAGCAGCCACGGCATTTATCAGCGTGTCCACGGTGGACATAAGTGCAGCAGCGACTGCAGCAATAATAAATGCAAAAACAACTTCCGACGTAGTTATGATGCTTGCTACATAAGTAAAAACATGGTCTAGTTTAATTGTAGCATCCCATGTATTTGGCATAAGATTGGAAATAGACCGTCCGATCCAGCCAGCATTGGAAACACAGATGGTAGATAAAGGGAGTAGGAATAAGACATTAAATACTACAGATTTTCTGCCATCATTAACGGATTTCGCAGCCATAAAACGCATAATGAGTCCCTGATTCATAAACAAAAATCCTACGGAACCTGCAACCCCATCCTGCCAGAATATCCCTACAAAATTAAAGTTTGATGGTTTATTAAAATGCGCCAAAGGCAATTTAAACTCAGGAGATAGAGAATTCCAAAATGAACCAAATCCACCAACATACTGAATGCCCAATATAAAAACAAAAAGACCAGCAAAAAGTAGAATAAAACCTTGTGCAAGATCAGTAAAAATAATAGCGGTCTGCCCACCAAAAGTAATGTAAACACCTGAAATGACGGCAACCACCATTATAATTGTGTACAAATCCCATCCTAAAATAGGTTCCAAAGTTTTTCCCATGGTCAAAAAACCAATTGCGATATAACCAATCATATACACTAAGATAGCGATAGTGGCTAGAACCCTTACCCACTTATTAAACCGCAGTTCAAAGTAATTTGGGATAGAATGAATCTTCGTGTAATATACAATGGGCAACCAACCAAATAAAAAGAATGGAACAAAAAACCAGTCGTTCATATAAGTCATGGTTGAAGAAAACCCATGCTGATAAGCTTTGGCAGAATATTTTAGAAAACTGTGTGAACCGACTCCTGTTGCAACAATAGACATAGAGATGAGCCACCAAGAAAATCTTCTGCCACTAAAAAAGAAATCCGAAGTGGTCCGGTTGTACCTAGCAAAATAAGATCCAAACCCAAGAATGAGAGTAAAATACCCAAAAATAACTACCCAAAAAATGGTGGAAGTTTGAATCATTAAGATTCCTTTCGATTCATTGAAGTAACAACTAAATACAAAAATGCCATGATAAAAAGAAACAATAGAATGATGACAGCAGAAGCGCTTTCGTAACCGAGAGCAGCTAGAGAAACCGTGCTGTGTATCACAACATACCAAGCAAAACCTAAAAAGAGTATAAACAACCAGATGCGATGGTGTCTTCGTTTTAAATCTAGTGAACGAGACTTTAATACAAAAATCATTCCAAAGATAAAAATAATTCCACCTACTCCATACAAATAAATAAATGGAAGCCAGGTTCGGGTGAAATCAAGCATTATTTTCTCCATCAAAAACAGGTTTCAGCTCGTCCCATGTCTCTTCCAATCCCTCGACTATCACTTTTGTGTTTCCAAAAATAGGCATGAAGTTTGTGTCACCTTTCCAACGAGGCACCACATGAAAATGGATATGGTCCTTTATCCCTGCACCTGCTGACTCACCTATATTTGCTCCAATATTAAATCCATCTGGATTTAAGACGTTTGACAATGCATTAATGCACCGGTCAATCTGTTCAAGTATTTCTAGCCTTTCAACTTGATCTAATCCCGTGAATGAATCAATATGACGGAACGGAGCTACCATAAGGTGTCCATTTGTATAAGGATACAAATTCATTAAACTAAAGGAATTTTCTCCTCTGAATAGTATGAGTTCATTTCTATCTTCCATTTTAGGTTTATAACAAAATATACACCCTTCATCCTTTTTACTCCGAATATAATCTATCCGCCACGGCGCCCAAAGTTTCTTCATTTAAATTGGAAATGGAAGAATATCAATTTTCTTCCCGACTTTTATTAAATGCAGATTTGACTCTTTTTTCCTGATCTTTAGGCATATTCTCATAATGACTAAACTCTTCCGAATGTAGCCCCCTTCCACCGGTGAGTGAACGAATGGTATTGGCATAATTATACAATTCTGCTTGAGGAATTTGAGCATTAACAATTTGGAAACCACCATCAGCTTCCATCCCCATTACTTTTCCTCTCCTTCCGGAAATATCACCCATAACATCACCCATGTGTTCTTCTGGCATTTTAACCTGCACCTTACAGATTGGTTCTAATAATCCCGGCCTGGCACCTAAAAAGGCTTCCCTAAATGCATGCTTCCCCGCAGTTTGAAATGCAATATCTTTTGAGTCCACGGGATGTTGCTTACCATCATAAAAATCTACCTTCACGTCCACCACATGACATCCGGCAAGCACACCATCTTCCAAAACAGTTTTCACCCCTTTCTCAACTGAAGGCACAAACACCCTGTCCACATTTTGGCCACGGAGTGATTCTGTAAACTCAAACCCTTCTCCTCTAGGTTTGGGTTCAATTCGCATCCAGACTTCAGCAAATTGCCCTGCTCCTCCAGATTGTTTTTTATGCCTATATTTAGATTCTCCCTTCCCATGAATGGTTTCACGGTAGGGAATTTTAGGTTTAATAAGATTCACTTCGATATTAAACCTTCGCTGGAGTCTTTCAATTGAAATTTTTAAATGCAATTCTCCCTGTCCAGATATAATAGTCTGCCTTACCTCGCTATCCACACGATAAACAAATGTGGGGTCTTCTTCATGAAGCGCTGCCAATCCAACGGCAAGCTTTTCCTCATCACCTTTGGAATTTAATTCTACGGCTGAATGTATATTGGGATTCGGAAATTGAGTTTTTTGAAGAGATACTTTTTTAGAGACACTACATAATGTATCCGAAGAGTGAGTATTTTTTAATTTAACAACTGCTCCCATATCTCCTGCATTAAATTGTTGTACACTTGTTCGATTCTTTCCATTTAAGATCGATAATTGCCCAATCCGTTCGTTGTTTCCTCTATTTGTATTTACTAAATCCGAACCAGAAATCACTTTCCCTGAGTATACCCTGAAAAAGGATAAATCACCTACATGGGCTTCACTAATTGTTTTAAATACTTGAGCTACCGTTTCTGAATCATTGATAGAAACTTTCGTTTCATTTCCATTACTATCTAACACGGATATATCGCCCCTGTCTTTGGGAGAAGAACCGTATTTTGATATAAAATCCATGATGCGGGGGACACCTACATTTGTCTGGGCAGAAGAACAGAAAAGTGGAATCAGTGTTTGATTCTGAACTGCTGCATGGATACCTCCCCGCATTTCTTCTTCAGACAAACCCCCTTTTTCAAAAAAAGTTTCCAGTAAGGAGTCATCCGATTCTGCAACATATTCAATCAGTTCTTCATGTAGTTCAGATGCTTTAATCTCCCACTCACCTTCTGCAGGCGCTTCCGAGTATCTTCCAGATCCATCTGTCTGATAGGTGATAATTTCTTTCCGGAGAACATCAAGAATCTGATTGAATCCGGGCCCGGAGTTTATCGGCAGTTGTATGGGGAATACATTTTTACCAAATCGCTCCTTAGCTGTGTTTAAAATTTCTTCAAATTTTGTGTGTTCCCTATCTAAACCATTTACAACCAGCATTTTGGGAATCCCAAATTTAGTAGCATAATCCCAAACCTGCTCTGTACCAACTTCAATCCCTGCTACAGCATGAATCACCAACATTGCCATATCCGCAACAGAAATAGCTCCAATAGCTTCGCCGATAAAATCCAAATATCCTGGAGCATCTATAAAATTGAATTTTTTATTTTCCCATTCCACAAAAAGTGGAGCGGCATGGATGGAGATCTGTCTGTCTTTTTCACCTGGATGATAATCTGAAACAGTACTACCAGCTTCTACAGATCCGATTCTATTTACAATACCTCCATTAACTAAAATAGCTTCCGAAAGAATTGTCTTTCCACAACCCCCATGTCCTACAACTGCAAAATTGCGAATGTCAGCTGTTTGATAATCTTTCACAATAGTAATCCTTTATAAATTAATTATAATATAAAACGGGCAGAATTGTAGCCTTATAATCTGGTCATAACCAAGAGATTTTCACTCATTTCATTTCAGAGATAATTACAGAATGTTGGCTGATATATTCCCTCAAGACAGGCACAACAAAAATTCCTTCCAAATCCATTATCGAAAATTCATGTGCCAAAATATGAAGCCTCTGTTCAATAGGCTTCATTTTATTTAATACAATAACTTTATCCTTCCTGATGATACATCTCCCACCGTTAAAATCGCCTTTCCCCTTAATAATTCGCAACCCCAACTTTTCAGCTAAAGTCTCAAAATGTTCCATTAATTGATTTGGTTTCATCTACAATAAATTTTCCCGATTTGATCCGGCTATCAACCCCACCATTGACTTTACTTCTTCCACCTGATCCTTATGGACAACCAAAGTGACATCATCTGTGTGAACTGTAACTACATTTTCAAGTCCTACCACAGCAGTAAAATGATCCTGAGAATATATAAAATTATCTTTTCCATTTAAAATCATCCCCTCTCCTCGTACTACATTACCCTCCTTATTTTTGGGTAAAATATCATAAAGAGCATTCCAAGAACCTAAATCATTCCATTTAAAATCTGCTTTAATAACATAAGCATCAGAACCAACTTTTTCCATGAGTCCATAGTCAATGGATTCTGGAGTGATAGATTCCCATAGATAACTAATATCCTGATTCTTTTTTAAAATTGGTTTCATTTTAATCAATTGTTTATACAGATCTGGGATGTGAACCTTCATCAGGTCTAGAAGTACATTTGCTCTCCAGATAAAAATTCCTGAATTCCATAAAAAATCACCGCTTTGCATGAACCGTTTTGCTAAATTGAGATGGGGCTTTTCTGCAAAGGTTTTCAAATGGTATGTATCAGCTTGACCTGCAACTTCATCTTTGTTATACTGTATGTATCCATATGCAGTAGAAGGATAAGTTGGTTTAATCCCTATAGCCGCAATAGAATGTTTTTTTTGCACTAAGTGATTAGCTGTTTTTAATGCTTTTTGGAATTTTTGATGACCTACTATAAGATGATCTGCAGGGAATACTCCCATGACACTATCTTTTTTCAACATTTCCAAACGTAACGCAGACAGACCGATACAAGGAGCCGTATTTTTCCCGCTGGGCTCAATAATAATGTTCTCTTTTGGAATCCCTTCTATTGTTTCAGTAATTTTATTCGCGAGATCTGAACGGGTAACAATGAATATATCATCAACAAATTTGACTTTCCGGAGGCGGTCAACAGTCATTTGAAGCATGGAATCTCCACCTACAATATTTAATAATTGTTTTGGACTTTCTTTACGGCTCAAGGGCCAAAATCGGGTGCCGCTCCCACCTGCCATAATAACACAATACAATTTCTATTTCAATCCCAAATTAATCTCTTTAAGCTCGTAATCCCAATTTGCCCGGATATCAATCGTGTCCGGATAAAAATAAAACCACTCTGCCCGTTTAAAAGGGAAAATCTCACCGTAACTGTAATCTTCACTATTATCTGAATCTTCGAAAAACAATAATGTGTATTTACCTGAGGGCAATGTGTTTAATTCAAATGTTGAATCAGAATTTACAACGGTTGGGTATCTGTCTGATGGATTTTCAATGGATACAGCCTCAATAACTAATTGTTGTATCTGTTGATTAATAATTATCCCTTTCAGTCGACCGTAACCAAGACGATCCTTCGTAGTTATTTTAATGGAATAAATTGGATCTTCCAGTGAAATATAACGTAGAGTGTCCAATGAATTCAATGTTAGCGAATAAATTAAATTTTCTTCCCATCCATTCTCTGGTACTATATTTATTTTCATAGGAGTATCCCACACAACATTCATTCTCACAGTATCCGTATCATTTTTTGTTAATGTATAAGAAAACAGAGAACGGTATTTTTCAACCGGCCTGGATAATATAATTTCCACTGGAGGTCCTCCATCTTTATCTGGGCTCAGTATTAGTGTTTTTCCAGGTTTTTTAATTTCAAGAAAGGTTGTATCTGTTTTTGAAGGTACTTTTGTTTTGACTCTCATTGAGTCCAATACGATTTTGTTCTCATTTTTTATCAATGTGGATTTAACTATTGTTTTTATATCTCTTTTGAGAGAATCAACAAAAAATATTAAACTATTTTCGTTCTCTGGGTCAAAAAATATTTCAGGCGTATACAGTAGTGTATCATCTTGAATAATATGTACAAGATTTTCTAACGGGAGTTCTCTTACCGATCTGTTAAAAAATAATCGTCCCCATCGTTGGTCAATAATATCAGAACGAGTGAGCTTCAATGGGAATTCATTTGTTTTCATCCTCATTGTAACATTGGTAATTATATCCTGGTCATTCAAAAGTAAATTCTCTGAAATTGGCAGACCTAATCTAAATACTGCAGATCCCACTGGCCTCCCAACACTTTCTCTTCCAACACCTAAAATACAATACCTTCCTGACGACAAATATTGTAAGCTAAAAGAACCATCATCAGCAGCATCTGCAGTATATTCTGGCTGAGAAAAATAGATGGAGTCACGATGAATACCCTCTTCCCATTTCCATAGATGGACAGATACTTTCTCCTCATCGTAAAGTTTTCCTGAAATTTCACCGGAGTCAATGATATCTCCTGTGCTGAATGCAATCTGACCTCCTTTTTCAAGAGACACACTATGTTCATCCTTCAGGTCTCTGCTCATTGTTAAAATATATGTTCTGTTTGATTCGAGCTCTTCGGGTATTTCAATCATAATTACATCATCATGTAATTCAACTGTCCATTTTCCTCTGAGTTTTGGTGAAATGGAAAAAGCTTTTTCAAGTCCAGTTTCGCTCATATACTCTGAAAAAAAAAGACGAATTTTATTTCCACTCCATCCTGTAGTACCCTGAGGAGGATCACTACCAATTAAAACAGGAGGAGTTTTATCTTTCGGGCCACCAGACGGTGCTTTAACAGCAGCGCATGAGTTCAGAAAAATGAGATAAAATATAAGATTTAAATAATAAAGTGCTGTCGTCCGCCAAATGGTCATATTTGAATTTTTGAAATGTCGGGTATTATTCTGATTTAGACAGTCAAATTTACAGGGATTTCCCTTAACAAAGTGATGGACTTCAAAGTAACTGCACAGGTGACACACCAGACTTTCACTCCACAATTATAGGCCTGAACAAGTGCTTCACCAAACTGAGGGTCCCTCTTCCACATGGGTTTAAATAATTTTCCGTCTCTTCTTTGGCAAACAAACAAAATACCTGCTTTGTTCCCCTGTTTCACTAATTCTGCTAAAGCCAATGCATGACGTGTGCCTCTTTCCGTTACTGCATCGGGAAATTGTGCGATACCATTTTCAACATAAGTAACAGATTTAATTTCAAGGTAAAATGGATTACCCTTTGGTGATTCCAAAAGAAAATCAAATCTGTGTTTACCCATTGTCACTTCAGACTTAACAAGTTTATAATTTCTGAACATGGGTAAATCATCTTTTTTTAGAGATTCTTTTACAAATCGATTAGGCAAAGTAGATACTAAAGAAATAAATTGTCCTTTATGATAGACCATGACAGTTGTGAATCGTGTTTTTCTATGGATTTTATCTGAAACTGGTCTTAGATATAATTCTGCATCTGGAAGCAACAATTCTCTCAATCTTCCTGGATCGGGCAGGTGGCTTTGAACCAATTCCCCATTTATTTCCACCATCGATAGAAATCGGTTAGGGCGGGAATGAAATCGTCCTTTGATAAGAGGTCCATCAATCTTCACGGACAAATTTAATTCACTTAAGGAACATGCACCAATTTCCTTTCAAGAACAGTAAATTGTTATATGAAGTTTAAAAAAAACTAAGGAATAGTAGTTTGTGCAATAGTATCAGGAATAGAAAAGAAGTATTATTATTAACATAATTTTATTTACTCATATTTATCCGTTTCTCTTTAACACCATTGGCTAAATCAGCAAGTGATTCTAATTTTATCATTTCCCGAATTGAGTTGCGAATTGGCTCCCATTTATTATGAAGGGGGCAGGGAATATCATTTGAACATATATCATAACCAACGATACAACGATCCTTTTCAGGTGGAGGTCCATCAATAGCATAAATAATCTGATCTAAATAAATATCTTTTGGATCTTTTGCTAAATAGACCCCGCCTGCCCTTCCTCGTACAGCCTTTAGTAACCCATATTTAACCAGCGATTGTGTTATTTTAGCAAGAAACTGACGAGAAACTCTATTTTCTTCAGCGATTATTCTAACCATCACCGGTTTTTCAGATTTATTTTCTGCCAAATATATCATAGCCTGTAAGGCATATTCCGCAGATTTTGAATATAATATCAAGTTATAGTATTCTACTAAACTGTTTACATTATTATTGAGGGCATCTTCTTTCTGCTGGTTGAAACAAAACATTTTGAATGCAACCCTGCTCATATCGCTTGAGGTAGGGCTCAAGAGCCCTTATTAGGTTTAGGAGGCCAATTGAAGCGATAAGAATAATTTCAAAAACTCTTCATACTCTCTTGAGCAGGCATTACATTCAAATTACTTGGAGCAAACTTACAATTTAAAAAATATAATATACAAGTATTTAAGATTACAATATCTTCATATATTTAAATACGACATGCATTAATATTATACTGTTATTTTATAATCCTCTAAAAAAAGACATATAATTTGATAAAAATGATAAATTTGTTTTGAAAAGTTTTTCAACTCATTATAGATAGTTTTTCATAAATTTACATTACAGTTTTTTCTAAAAGGAGGTAGACATGAAATCCTATTATCAAACCAAATATCATCTGAAATGTGTATGATATATATAGGGCTGTCTATCTTAAATTAGAGAGATTTTTTTCCTGATGAAATTATCCAAACTACTCTTGTGGGGAGTGTGCCTGTTCTGGTCATGCAGTGACCTTGGAGATTCTGAAGTTACAGGATGCATGGAAGAAAGTGCTTGCAATTACAATCTTGACGCAACTATGGATGATGGGTCATGCCTCCAATTTGACTGTGCTAATGTATGTGGTGGTAGTGCTGTCACAGATTCTTGTGGCACCTGTGAAGGCAATATAACCGATATAAATGAATGTACCTGCCCAAATGGAGAGGAGAGAGATTGTTTGGGCATATGTAATGGTAATGCAGCCGAAGATAATTGTGGTACGTGTGATATAAATCCATCTAATGACTGTGTACAAGATGACTGTAATGAATGGGGAGGTGACAATTCGAGTTGTATAAACTATTCCACAGAAATTCAACCTATTTTTAATGCTGATTGTACGAACTGTCATGGGACCCAAGGAGGATTGGATCTTTCAGAAAGTGAAAGCTATAATAATCTTGTTAACGTTATTTCCCAAGGTTATGCTCCTTCTCTATTAGTTGAACCAGGTATTGCTACCAATTCTGTTCTATGGAAAAAAATATCAGGGACAGAAAATGGTACTCAGATGCCATCAAATGGCTGCTGCCTTGAATCAATAACTATACAATCTGTTGAAACCTGGATCAATGAAGGAGCACAAAATAATTAAATGAAATATTTTCTTTTAACATTCATTCTTTCATCTCCACTCCTTGCTTTGCCACGATTTGCAGCAGAGAACGGGGTTTCCTGCAATCTCTGTCATGTAAATCCGACAGGATCTGGACTTAGAAATGATTACGGTATATCCCTCTTTTCTATGGAAGAATTGCCCATGGAAAAAGGAATAAAATTTACAGATGCGGATTATACTGGAAAAATTAAAAAGAATATGCGTTTTGGTGCTGATTTACGATTCCAGGTTTTATCTCACACAGATAGTCAAGAAGAATCCCGCACTGCCTATTTCCCCATGCAGGGCGACCTCTATATGAATCTAACCGTCAGTAAAGGAGTGGAGGTTTATGTAAAACAGGATCTCCTTAAACAACAATCTGAGTTCTGGTCCTATCTTCCCCTTCTTCCCAAAAATGGTTTTTTAAGGATAGGCAAATTCATTCCGTCATATGGATTACGACTGGATGATCACACCGCGTTTACCCGGGGGGGGAATCTGAGGATGTCTTATGGTCTTCAAAAAGAAGGAATGCCGTTTTCATCTTATGCAGAGAATCCCGGTATCATAGAAGCAGGAATGTATATTTCTGATATATTCATAACATTAAGTACAGCAAATAAATTTGCTACTGGGAACGAAAGTGGGTATGGGTTTTCTGAATCTCTGAAGGACAAAAACTTAACTTTTCGAGGAGAATATACAGGCAGTATTGGTTCTGCACCTATTCTTTTGGGGTTCTCTTTTATGAAAGAAGGTGATTTTCAACTGATGGGGGTCTTCGGAGGAACATCTTTCCTTGGATTAACTTGGATAGGAGAGGTTGATATTGCAGAAAATTGGGTTGATGATAATAGTTCTATAGCAAGTTTTAGTGAATTTTCCTACCCAGTGAATCAGGGGTTACACCTTGTAGCACGGTATGATCTTTTTGATGAGGATATTAAAATAAATAACAATGCAATTTCTCGATGGATAGTGGGATTTGACATTTTTCCAATCAGCTTTTTTGAAATTAAACTACAAAGCAGATTTACTTCTGTAAGTGGGGACGGTGAAAAACCAGAGCCCGAATATATTATCCAAATCCACACCTGGTTTTAAATGGAGATCTCATGAGAATAAAAATAACCATCAATTTACTTTTTGTTTTTGCTGTAATCTGTTCAGCGCAAGAAATGACAAATATGCAGGTGCTTCCTTTTGAGACAAAGAAAGATGTTATGAAATATATGAAAAAAACTGTGAACAAATCTCTGGGTGTAAAATGTAAATTCTGTCATAATATTACAGATTATTCCGATGACAATAATTCTCATAAACTGGTTGCCCGTGAAATGATGCGGATGGTGATTTCGATGAATACCCATTTGGATTCCGCTTTTTCCATTGGGGGAAAAGCGGGCATGAAACATATTTCTGATATCACAAAGGTGGACTGCTGGATGTGTCATCAATCCACTACAGACGTTGAGTTTAAAAAACTGAATTAGTTTTAGAAAACAAAGAAATAAAAAATATAATTTATTATTTCTATTCCGTAACTCAATTCTGAGTCACTAAATTCTTTCTTTGTATTATTTATTACTATGAAAAATTAATATAAAATATTTTTTTATTGTTAACTCAATAGTAAACCACTAATTTTTTAATTCATGAAAAAAAAATTTTCAATATGGATTTTTTTCTTAGCGGTCTTTATATCACCTATAAAGAGTTCCGAAACCTATCGAATTGATCATTTAGAACCCCCATTCTGGTGGGCGGGAATGACCGAGGACAAACTGCAGCTGATGGTTCATGGCAAGAACATTTCTGATCTAGAACCAGAATTATTTCACTCTGGAATAGAGATTAATCAAGTGCACAGGTTAAGTAATCCAAATTACTTATTTATTGATCTATTCTTATCAGAAGAAGCAATACCTGGTGAATTCGAAATCATCTTTAATAAGGAAGGTTGGCCTAAGATAAAATATAATTATACACTGCTAAAAAGAGAAATGGCCTCAGCTGACCGGCAAGGGTTTTCACAGGCAGATGTCATTTATTTAATAACGCCTGATCGCTATGCTAATGGGAACCAGAATAACGATTCAGTTCTAAACTTAAAAGAGAAACTAAACCAAAACAATAAGGATGGCAGGCATGGCGGGGATCTCCAAGGCATTATTGACCACCTTGATTATATTGAAAAAATGGGGTTCACACAGATTTGGTTAAACCCAGTTTTAGAGAATGATCAACATACTTATTCTTATCATGGCTATTCAACCACAGACTACTATAATATCGATGCAAGATTTGGTAACAACGAACTGTACAAAATTCTTTCTAAAAAAGCTAAAAAGAGAGGAATCGGTTTGGTGATGGACCTAATCTTAAACCACATAGGCTCTGAACATTGGTGGATGTATGATCTCCCAACATTTGACTGGATTAATTATGAAGGGGAATTTGTGCAAAGCAGTCATATTCATGAGTCTGTTTATGATCCATACATTCCCCAATCAGAAAAAGAACTTTTAACAAATGGTTGGTTTGTTGAAACAATGCCTGATCTAAACCAGTCCAATCCATTCCTAGCTAATTATCTGATTCAGGTATCAATATGGTGGATCGAATATGCGGGACTGTCCGGATTTCGAATAGATACATATCCTTATATAGATAAAGATTTTTTAACTGTCTGGAGTAAAAGAATAGCAAAAGAATACCCAAATTTTAATTTTTGCGGTGAGGCCTGGATTAATAACCCTACAATGGTGGCGTACTGGCAAAAAGGAAGCAAACCTTTTGATAAATATGATTCTTATATCCCTAGTATGAAAGACTTCCCACTACAAAAAGCACTTGTTCAGGGATTAATGAGTAAAGAAAAATGGGATAGCGGTATTGGAGATATATATAGAGTCTTAGCAAATGATTTTCAATATGGAGATCCATATAATCTTGTGGTATTTGCTGGTAACCACGATATGCAAAGAATATATTCTCAACTAAACGAAAATATGAATCTTTATAAAATTGCGATGTCCTTTATTTTGACCACAAGGGGTATTCCGCAAATATACTATGGCACAGAAATATCAATGACCAGTACAGAAGATCATGGCGAACTGAGAAAAGACTTTCCCGGAGGATGGCCGGGAGATAAAATGGATGCTTTCAATGGAATTAGGTTGAGTAATGATCAAAGGGAGGCTCAAAATTTCATGAGGAAATTACTTAACTGGCGTAAATCAAGTTCAGCCGTTGGTAAAGGAAGTTTGGTGCACTATCCAGTGAAGAATGGAGTATATGTTTATTTTAGATCGTATGAGAATGATCTTGTAATGGTAATGATAAATAACAATAAAAGATCAAGGAAAATCGATCCTAATCGCTTCAATGAGGTTATATCTGAAAAAAAACAAGGAATAAGTGTTTTGGATAATGAAGTATACGATCTTACAACTAAAATTAATCTTCCCGGTAAAGGTGCTCTTATCCTTAAGGTTAACTAATAAAAATTATGAATCGTTTTAATAAAATTTTTTTCTTCCGGTTATTCTTGAATCAGCAATTGATCGCAATCATTTTTACAATTATTTTCATTTCATGTAATCAAAAAAATGAACCGGAATTGGCACAGATTGATGGTGACATTATTACTCTCAATGCATACCTTCCTCGGTATCAAACTTTTCTGTCAAAAACGCATCAAGCTGATAATCTATCGAATCGCTATGATTTATTGAATTTGTTAATTGATGAAGCAATTATAATGGAATATGCTGAAGAAAAAGGAATTTCAGAAAAGATAGAAAAATCGCCCCAGATGGAAAAAGATAAAAACCAACTTCTACTGAACACATTTTATAAACAAGAGATTGATCCTCAACTAATAGCAGGGGAAACCGAATTGAGAAGAATGTATACCTGGTCTAAATCTTCAATTCATGTTAGGCATCTTTTTTCAAGGACTAGAGAAGGAATATTAGATATCAAAAAACAATTGGATTTGGGCCGCTCCTGGGAAAAACTCGCTGCCAACTGCTTCGAAGATTCTCTCCTTTCATCCAACGGTGGTGACTTGGGATTTAGGGATTTTGGAGATCTCGATCCAGCATTTGAACAGATTGCTTTTCAATTAAATGATGGAGAAATTTCTCCACCAATTATGACAGGCGATGGATACAGCATTATCCAGCTTCTGGAAAGAGAATACGATCCATTTCTTATTGAAAATGAATATTTACATATGAAGGACCGATTAGACATAATCGCCAAGACCTATAAAAAACGTCCTGCTGTCCGTGAATATACTGATTGGATTTACAATCAATTAGGGCTTGTATTTAATCACGAAAATCTATTACTACTACTCCCTGAAATTAAACTATTAAAAAGTGAGCCTGTAGAAATACAATCTATCTTGACTAACCTACCTATTGTAAAATCATTGTCACTAAATATATATTGGACATCTGCAGATATTCTGAAAAAATGTAGAACCTTATCACAGGAAAAAATCGCTCGAATCAATTCAATTGAGAATGCAAAATCTATCATATCGGGTTTATGGATCAGGGAAGTGCTTCTCAAAAAAGCGATTGAAGCAAATCTTCACCATGATAAGTATTTTATAAAACAGGTTGATGAATTAAAAAAACAGCATACCGTTCAAAATATATTTAATGGAATTGAGAACCCTGATACCGAGCATGATGATCATTTCTCTAGATTAAATGCCTTTCAGGATTTCATTGGTAACTTGAGAAAAGAAAGTGACATCAATATTGACAGCACTATAATGAAATCCTTTATCCTTGACAAGAGAATGCATATATGAGGATACTTGCATTGCTCACAGTAACAGCAGGGCTGGTTTTAGGAGGAACCACGGGGAAATTAACCGGCACTGTAAAATTTAAAAATGATAATACCCCTCTAGTAGGATGTAATATCGTCATCCTGAATACAGATCTGGGTACTGCATCGGACCCTTCTGGTGAATTTACCATCTTAAATATTCCTCCCGGTGTCTATTCAGTGAAGGCCATGATGATTGGATACCAATCTGTAACTGTAACACAAATTACCATTTCAGTTGACAAAACATTTAGGCTGAATTTTTCTATGGATATTCAGGTCGTTGAAGGCCACGAAATCACAGTGGTAGCAGACCGTGGGGTCATCCAATTTGACAGAACAAATTCGGAAGCCAGAGTAACTTCGGATGTACTGGAAACCATGCCACTTACTGAAGTAAGTGATGTCATTAAACTTCAGGGAGGGATCACACAGGACGAAGGTGGCGGCATTCATATTCGTGGTGGCAGGGGAAGTGAGATAGTCTATATGGTTGACGGGATGTCCATGACAGATGTTTATGATGGTGGAATTTCTGTTACAATTGAAACCGATAATATCCAGGAGTTACAGGTTATCAGCGGAAATTTTAATGCTGAATATGGAAAGGCAATGAGTGGAGTTATTAATATGGTCACCAAGGACGGAGGAAATACATTTGAGGGTTCATTGAATTATTATTCCGGAGATCATGTGAGCTTTGATCCTGTTTTTCGAAGTCTGGATACATACTCACCATTCAATGATATAAATATTGCCGGATCATTAAGTGGACCAATATTTAGTGACAGAGTAACTTTTTATAGTTCCGGCCGCTTATACAAGTCCAAAGGATGGCTAAATGGACTGAATACATTTACTATGTATGGCGATACATTGTTCATTGATGAAAATAATAATCATATCCGGGATATAGAAGAACCATATCATGATGAAAACAACAACGGCCACTGGGATGATGAAGAATTTTATGTTGACCTTAATGAAAATAACAGCTGGGATGCTGCTGAACCTACATTACAGCCAGAGATCAAGCCAATGAACTGGGTAGATAAATGGTCATCACAAAACAAAATAACATTTAAGTTAAATCCTAAGTTCAAAATGAGAATAAAATATATTTTAAGTCATGATGAATATCAAACCTATGATCATCACAGACGTCTTACACTTGGCGGGAAAAATACCCACTTCAGTAATGGAGAAATCCTCGGGCTAAATTTTTCCCACTCTATATCTTCAACTTCCTACTACGATTTGAACATATCCCAATCAAGTAAATCGTATAAACGGTATGTGTTTGAATCACTGAATGACCCAAGATACCGGATTCCTGATGAATTTTATTTTGCATTCATGGGACAAAATCCTGACCATCCAAATGGACAGTGTGACGAAGGTGAGATTTTTCATGATGAAGATGGAGATAATATATGTGATGTTTCAGGCGGCGAATACGATGAGTGGTACTATGACCAATCTGGTTTTAAATATGGAGAGGCTGTAGTTAATTCGGATTATAATCTGTTGAATTATTATCCCCAACATGCATACGCTCGCTGGGGCTTGGATATGAGCAGGTTTTATAGAGAGACAGTAACAAAGCAAATCAAATTTGATTTCAACAGCCAGATCAACAAATACAATCTTATCAAAATTGGTATTGAATATCAGATCCACAGCCTTAAACTGGACAGTTATGCTCTTATGGATTCTTCTGAAAATGACCAGATGTTTACACCTGTCATACCAGTTTTAGGCGATACGATAGACCTGTCCGGGAATCAGATTAAACAATCTGAAAATCCGCTTCGATTTTCAGAAAGTATCCCTTCCTGGGTCACCCATTATCATCCTAATCGCTCCTATTACCTTAATGCTCCAAAAGAATTTTCTGCCTACATTCAAGATAAGATCGAATATGGAGACATGATTGTAAATGTGGGACTGCGTTACGATTATTTTGACCCCAATTCATGGGTACCTATGAACTCTCATGAACCTTATATCCAGAATCCCAGGAATCCGCGTTTAGACTCTCTATCTGTTGAAGAACGGCTGAACATTGACTGGGGTAGTTATTCACATTATAACGTAGATGATGATACTAATGATACAACCTGGGTAAGATACAGTGATTTTGGTGGATTCATTGACAATGAGGGCCTTAAAAAACAAAAAGGTTGGTATAAAAAAACAGCTGTGAAGTCTCAATTTAGTCCTAGGCTTGGAATTGCTTATCCTATTTCAGACAGAGGTGTGATCCATTTCAGCTATGGAATGTTTTACCAGATACCGCAGTTTGAACTGCTGTACTCTAATCCCGGCTATAAAATGCCGGAAACCAGCGGAAAATTTGGTATTTACGGAGACCCGGACTTGGAACCTCAAAAAACCACCAGCTACGAATTAGGTCTCCAACAAGAAATAACCCGTGATCTGAAAATTGAGGTAACCGGTTATTTTCGCGATGTACGGAATTGGGTATCTACAGGAATTCCCATTGATCTTGGTGGCGGTGCATCCTACTTTACATATGTGAACAAGGATTATTCAAATGTACGAGGCGTTATCATCACAGTGGATAAACAATTCGGTAATTATTATGGTTGGCATGTGGATTACACCTTTCAAAATGCTGAAGGGTCTAACTCTAATCCAGATGAAGAATTCGGTTCCATTTTGGATAACAGTGAACCAAGACGATCCATCATCCCCTTGAACTGGGACCAAAGGCATACATTGAATGCGTCCACCTACACCAGCTTTCGTGGTTGGGGAGGTCATATTCTCATTCAGTATGGCAGTGGATATCCATATACTCCTTTTTACACAAATTCATCTCTTCAGGGACAAACCCTGGCCAATGTCCTTATCCAAAACAGTCGCCGAAAACAACCAACCATTAATTTTGATTTAAAACTATTCAAGAACATAAAGATTGAAAATTTTGCAAATGGTCGCGTTTATCTCACTATTAATAATTTGTTTGATACAAGAAACGAAATTACTATTTGGGGAGATACAGGAAGATCCAGCGGTACTGCTGAACAGACTCTTGCTGAAGAGAATGATGATGGGAATCCCCTGAGACCCAATACCATATCTGATTATTACAACCATCCTGAGTGGTATTCTAATCCACGGAATATACAACTTGGACTTCAGATATCATTATGAGAAAGATTACCAAATTAATATATATTATGTGGTTTTCTTTTGCTTTAGGACAATCTGAGGCTAGCAATCATATCCCTTCTGATGAACGTGGTGACCCAAATTACAGGCGTGATACAAACATTGATATCAACAGGGTCAGAGCAACTGTATTTAATTACGGCATTACCGGCAGAACAGGAGCTGATCCATCACAATACCCTTTTGAATGGCCCGTAAACTCAGGGAAAATGTATATTGCAATGACCGCTTTAGCTGTTGGAGCAGAAGTAGCAAATGAAGATTCGACACTCAAGCCTTTGGTAACCATCCCTTTTCGTTCTGATCAAAGTGGAAATTCAAAAGCATGGCAGCCTGTGCCATCATACCTGAATCCCGACTCTGAAAACCTTTCCAAGAGTGATGATGAAGATACCTGGCCGATGGAATGGCCTGACAAAATGGGTGATGAGACTGACCCGGGCTGGTCCGGATCATGGAATGGATACTTTGGCAAAAATCAATTCAACGCTGAGCAGGAAATATACTATAAGATTTCTGATGACCGCAATTTTGAATCAGGAACTACTTACATTCCAGATACCACTGACCTCGACCGACAGGGAGCAGGACTTTTGACAGGTGTACGAATCATGGAATGGAATCAGATTCTTATCGAGGATGTGGTATTTATTCTTCACGAAGTAAAAAATGATGGGACAAAAGACTTAGACAAGGTTGCATTTTCTCTATGGCTTGCTGACCTAGTCGGTGGAGATGGGGACTCATCAGATGATACCCCCGATTTTGACCTTATCTATGATGTGGCCTGGTCAATGGATGCTGATGGAATTGGGAATTTAGCTTTCGGGGGGGATCCCGTGGGGGTGGCTGCTACATCCTTTATTGAAACTCCCGGGAACAATATAGACAGAATTGATAATGATGGGGATGGGGAAAGCAATGGCCCCATAATAACTGAGGAAATGATCACAGGAGAAGAGCTTGGAAATGCTATTGATGATAATGGGAATGGACTAATTGATGAAAACATGACCCATATTCCTTTTGGTGATCAAGTCGGGGTAACCTATGCTGACAGAATAGACAACAATGGAAATGCTGAAGAATATAGTCCGGTTGTTAAACAGGGTATGATAGATTCTGCTGGAGGAACTTGGGGAATTTGGCCTCCAACATTTACTATAATTGACTCAGTTGCAACTATAATCCCTGGAGAATTGATTTGTGATGATTATACAGGACTAAATGATGATGATTGTAATGACCAAATTGAAGGGGATTATTGTAATGATGGAAATAATATTTGTGAAATGGTAGGGGAACAAATTGTTTTTATTTATTTCGAAAAAAAAATAATCCATCTTATCGGTTTAGGGGATGAAAATATCGAAAAAGCATTTGCAGATGGTATCGATAATAATGAAAGTGAAGATTATCCTTTTGGAACAGGTGCAGAATTTGATTCACCTGTAATTGATAGTTCTATTGTACTTTTAGCGGGAAATGACCCATATAAACGATTTGCCGTACCAGGAACAGATATCATTTTGTATGATGTAGGTTGGGAAGATCTCGGTTTACGCTATGCTGATGGAATTGATAATGATGGTGATGGTGCTATTGATGAAGGAATTGATGAGGGCATCGATGAGATGATTGATGAATCTCGGGACGACTTTATTGATAATGATTATGATTGGGATTGGACTAAGGATGATGTGGGATTATATGGAGATGGATCAGGAGGAACTAATGCAGGTTCCTATGATCAAAAACCCACATCAGGTTCTGGGTCTGGATTCCCAGGAGAACCTAATATTGATAAGACCGATGTATCAGAATCAGATCAAATGGGATTGACATCAGTAGGATATGATCCAGCCGGTTCCATCCCTATAAATACCAGTACAACTATGTGGAATTCGTATATGAAACCAGGAAATTATTGGGATGGCGTAATCGTCTCTCCAGACAATGATCTATTTGTCACATCCGGTTATTTCCCCCTAAAATCAGGACAAACGGAGAGAATTTCCATGGCTATCTGCTTAGGGAATGATCAATCGGACGCCCTGAGAAATAAAACCAATGCCCAAACAGCCTATGATTTTGATTATCGATTTGCTAAATCACCCAATCCTCCAAATGTTACCGTAGTTCCAGGAGACGGGAAAGTGACGCTCTACTGGGATAGTAGCGCTGAAAATTCCTATGATGCATTCATGGATGAGATCGGGGGAGACCCTTATGATTTTGAAGGATATAAAATTTATCGCGCCACGGATTGGGAGTTCAACGATGCCTATAAAATTACCGATGGAGATGGGAATCCCACCTTCTTTAAACCATATGAACAAAACGGACAACCTGCAAGATGGGATAAGATTGACGGAAGAACAGGATGGCATCACTTAGATCTGAACGGTGCACAATTCTATCTTGGAGATGATACAGGACTCCAACATTCGTATGTGGATCATGATGTGGTGAATGGACAAACCTATTATTATGCTGTAGTTGCTTACGATTTTGGAGGAGATGAAACTAATAATATCATCCCCAGTGATTCACCTATGAGGATCAGACTAAACTCTCTAACAGGAGGCCTTGAGATGGGCCCTAACGTGGTAGAAGCCCTCCCTACACAACCTTCTTCCGGATATATCCCAGGTCACATCGAAGATAATTTTATTAACCATATAAGCGGAACATCTACTGGAAGTGTCTTTTATGAAGTAATTAATCCGGCACAAATAATTGATGAACAAAATTATCGCATTACATTTACGGATACTCTTCTGCCTAAGAATCCTGACAATATGCAATCTTATGATACTCTTACAACACAGTTTTGGTATTTAGAAAATATCATAACAGGTGACACTTTGGTAAAACCTGAATTTCTTATTATTGATTCTCTTTATACCTTCGAACCCTTTATCGATTTGGGTAATGGTATTTGGGACGCGGGAGAACCTCTTGTTGATATTGACAATGACGGTGTATGGGATGATGCAGAACAATATGAGGTTATGGATGGAAATATCATTCAATTCACTGATGAAAATGGTAATGGTGTATGGGATGATGCGGAACAATTCACAGACTTGGGTAATGGTATTTGGGATCCAGCTGAAGAGGGTGATACATATATTGATCTTGATGGAAATGAAATTTGCGGATTAAATGATACTGATGAAAATGGTGATGGATTTTGTGATGGAGAGGGATGTTCTGATACTAACGGTAACGGAGAATGTGATCCTGATGACTATGTGTATTGGCAACAAATATATGATGGAATTTGCAATTGCCCAGAGCCTTATAACGATTTAAATGACAATGGATTATTTGAACCATTGAATGATTTAAATGGTAATAATCAACCAGATCCTGAAGAAGAGTATATAGACCTAAACGAAAATGGAACATGGGATGCTATCATACTTGAAACAATCGTTGATACGGTAATTTATTTGAATCCGCTCCCTGAACATAACGACTACCTGGTCACAGATGGTTTTCGCGTTCAATTTCAAAATGAAGATAATATCTCCTTTGATGAAGAATCCTCATTTTGGGGTTTAAATACCACTATAAATTCAGATTTAATTTGTGATGATTATACGGGAATTAATGATTTTGATTGTATCGATCAGAATGACGGAGAATATTGTAATGATGGTAATAATATTTGCATAATTGACAGCCTTGACTCTCTTTGGAATTTTGATGTCAGAACGTATGTGAGCAGCCAAGGGCAAGGGGCAGCTCTTCCAAATGATTACAGGATTATATTCCTTGAGGAGCAAACATACGAAAGTGAATGTTATTGTTTTTCAAGTGTTGGGGGAGACCCTTGTGCGTTAGACATCCCAACATTATGTCAAACAACTTATTTTTCTTCAAAACCCACTAACTTTAAAATCCAAAAACAAGTGTCCAACCCCGAAAACGAAAATATGATATGGGAAGATATCCCTTTTGCTTTTGGAGATTTTTCCCCATATGATTCCACCGATTTCCTGTCTTATCCTGATGGAATTTTTAATGCTGACTGGCGAGAACAGGACTGGATTATCTTTCTCGACCATACAGATGAGAATGGAGAACCATCCGCAAGTTGGCTATTCAGGCTTGCTTACCCGGGTAGTAATGCTCCTCAGTCTTTATGTTGTAATGAACCAGGAAGTGGTGACACAGCTTTTGTGTTTATCAAAAAACCATTCTTAAAAGAGGATATATATGAGTTTACAACCATTTCATCCAGAATTGATCCTATAAAAGCGAATCAAGATAGATGGGAATCAAATATAAAAGTGGTTCCCAACCCTTATTTTTCCGCATCTGCATTCGAGCAGAAAAATACGTTTTCCTCCGGGCGGGGTCCCCGGGAAATTCAGTTTCGAAACCTTCCTTCTGAATGCACCATCCGCATCTACAATATTGCTGGAGAACTTGTGCGTGATATCCATCATGATCACTCAGGTTCTATAGAAAATGGATCTGAGTCCTGGGATCTCCTCTCCAGGGATAATCTCAGCGTTTCTTATGGAATGTACATCTATCATGTGGATGCACCGGAACTTGGTGAACATGTGGGAAAATTTGCTATTATTAAATAGACCATGAAAATATCTAAACTACTTCTCTTTTTTATTCTTCTTTCACTGGTATTTTCGGTAGATAAATCTGGTACCACTGCCGCTAAATTTCTTTCCATAAATATTGGTGCACGTGCTGTGAGCATGGGTGGAGCCTTTACCGCAGTGGCAAATGATGCATCTGCCATGTACTGGAACGCAGCCGCCCTGCCACGACTAAAAAAAATTCAGTTTTATATTAATCATTCTAACTGGGTCGCTGATATCTCGCATGATTATATCGGCCTTGTTTTTCCTATGAAAAATAGTCAGGCTATAGGATTTAGTATTACGTCCACAACCATGGATGAAATGGAGATAACTCGATATGGGGATGAAAATACAGGCGAAACATTCAAAGCTGATAACTATGCATTGGGCATCTCATACGGACTAAATCTGACTGACCGATTTTCAATCGGGTTCAATGGGAAACTCATAAGAGAAAGTATTGCAAATTCTTCGGCTAATGGTTATGCTTTTGATGTTGGAACATTGTTTGATACTCCCTACGGTTTCAGACTGGGGACAAGTATCACCAATTTCGGACCGAAAATGAAAATGACAGGGGATGACCTGCTTATCCCTGCAGATTTAGATCCAAATCAAGAAGGAAACAATGAAAGCACCACGGCACATCTTTCTACAGATAAATTTGATCTGCCTTTACTGTTGAGGATTGGTGTATCAAGTACACATGAATTCAATCAACTATCCTTTACTTGGTCTTTAGATGCAAATCATCCAAATGATAACGACAGCTACATTAATGCAGGTATAGAGGTTAGCATTTTCAATGGCCTGTTAGTGTTTCGGGGAGGCGAACGGTTTCTTGCCTTTAACAAAGAAACTCATAGGGAACCTCAATTTTCCCTTGGGATTGGGTTCAGCCCACAATTAAATCTCCTGAATAATATTCATATTGACTATGCCTATGAATCCATGAGATATCTTGGCTTCACACACCAATTTTGTATTGGTATTTTATTGTAATTTCAACCTGTTTCACAAATATTCTACATATTTGTATAGTTGACAGTTTTAAATATTTAGAAGTAAATTAGTAACTCATTGATGATGCACTAGTATAATTATTAAAAAATTAATTAACAAAGGAATATATTATGTTACATTTAATAAAAAATCTATCTCTGCTTTTATTTGTCCCACTCATCCTCTTTGGTCAGGTTGACTATAACACAGAAATTCAGCCAATCTTTGATAATAATTGTACTGGATGTCACCCAAGCTCCGGAGGCTTAAATTTATCTTCATATTCTAATCTTATGGAAGGTGGAAATAGCGGTGATGTTATTATTCCAGGTGATCATGATTCAAGTATATTATATGATCTAATAACACGCCCAGAATCAGAACAAGGTGATATGCCCCCTTCCGGAAGTTTGTCTCAAAATGAAATTGATTTAATTGCACAATGGATTGATGAAGGGGCCTTGGAAGTCCCTGCCAGCAATGATGTGGTTATAACATTCCAAGTAGATATGACCTATCAGAACGTTTCAGAACTTGGTGTCCATATTACAGGCAGCTTCCAGGGATGGGATCCAAGTACAAGTGAATGTGTTTTGCTCGGAGATAATATTTACGCCACTACGTTTACCCTTACCCCCAGTGATAATCACGAATACAAATTTATTAATGGAAATGCGTGGGGTATGGATGAAAGTGTTCAAAGAAATATTACTGTCCCTGATACGGACACAGTTCTAGAACCTGTTTACTTCAATGATTATGTAGATGTGGGAGGAGATTCTGTTCTTGTTACATTTAATTTAAATACATCAACTGCACCCGGATTCACAGATTCAACTGTAATTGTAATACGGGGAAGTTTTAATGAGTGGGCAGGCAATGATTGGCAATTACTTAACACAGAGGGAGATTATTGGTCCCTTACAAGCCCATCACAAGTTGAACCTGGGAACTATGAGTATAAATATATTATGGTGGACGAATTTGGTGACCATTGGGAATCGTCAGAAAATCGTTCTCTCCTCGTAGATGGTTTATCCGATTTGGATTTACCACTGAATTATTATGATGCAACCGAAGCTCCGTTTACTCAAACGGACTCACTGGATGTATGGTTTCGTGTCAGTACAGCAGGAATCCTTGGTTACAGCGGTAATGTCATGTATATCGCGGGTGATATGAATGCCTGGATTGGTGAGCCTCTTATCCAGGAAGATGAAAATTCAGAATTTTGGTCAGGACAATATTCATTTGCTGACACAGGTGCAGTCTTCTACAAATTTCAACATGGTGAAGGAGGATGGGAATCTATCAGTGATAGGACCGCAACTGTTTCAGGAGATACAACCCTCGCATGGGTTTACTTCAATAATGAACCGCCCTCTGACGAGGAGACAATCAGCGCTGAGGTTACATTAACCTGTGTGATTGAAAATGATGTTTATAATGATGTTAGGATCAAAGGACAGTTTAATAGTTGGACTATGGAAAATATGACAAATGATGGTGAAGGAAACTGGACGTATACTACAGAACTATTGGGACCCGCTTCATACGAATGGGGAGCAGTGTCCTGTACACCGGAGTCCTGTGACCCAGGTGAAGGTGATTGGCTTCCTGCCTATGCAGGTTATGAATCATTTGTAAATCCAACAGTTGAAATTTTGGCAGACGGTTCTGTAACTGGAGATCTCTCTTTTACGGTTCCATACCTTGGAGAAATTATAACGAACACGATCATTTTTTCGGTTGATATGACTGAATGGTTGGATGAACCGGGATCCACAGGGATACCTCTCTTCAGTGTCGAACGGGGAGATTCTATGCAGGTTAGGGGTGCATTTAATGGCTGGGGTGATTCAAATCCCGATATAAGTGTGATGGTGAGGGAACCCGGCACAAATATATTTACTCTTCCTGTATCTGTACCCAATTATCAAGGAGCAACTATTGAATACAAATACTATATAAAGCATAGTCAGCAATCCATATCTCATCTCGAAGGTATTTATGGTCCTCTTCCCGGTGGCTGGGATAATTCCGGATGGGAAGATTCTCCACAGTA
>Ga0208411_1000355_pt1 | contig 35793 bp, 32 predicted proteins | sample ETN01SmetaG_4_FD_185793 | JGI IMG/M metagenome (GOLD analysis project Ga0208411, IMG submission 185793) | Marine microbial and viral communities from oxygen minimum zone, Eastern Pacific Ocean - ETNP2014F12-01SV261 (SPAdes) (version 2) | ecosystem: Environmental > Aquatic > Marine > Oceanic ... | reverse complement strand
GGGTGGTGGAAGGGCTGAAAGACAAGGGCGCGATATTTGTCGAGGAGCTTGATGAAATCCCCGATGGCGGCGTAACCATATTCAGTGCCCACGGCGTTGCCCAGTCGGTGGAAGACACCGCCAACGCCCGCAATCTTCCCCTTCTCGATGCCACCTGTCCCTTGGTTGCGAAAGTCCATAAGGAAGGCCAGGGTTATGCCGAAGACAATTACGAAGTGGTGCTTATCGGGCATGAGGGCCACCCGGAAGTAGAAGGCACCATGGGCCGCATTCCTGGTAAGGTCTATCTTATATCCAGTGCCGAGGACGTTAATAAACTAGAGGTCTCCGACCCGGATAAACTTTCCTATGTCAGCCAGACCACCTTGTCGGTAGACGATACACGGGACACCATCGAAGCCCTTAAAATACGCTTTCCCTCAATCATCGGCCCAGATGTAAAGGATATTTGCTATGCCACGCAAAACCGCCAGACATCGGTGCGTAAACTCTCGCGGCGGGTTGATATGCTTCTGGTAGTGGGGGCAAGCAACAGTTCAAATTCCAATCGTCTTCAGGAAATCGGCGCCGAGACAGGAGTGGCTACTCATCTGATCGAAGACCCCCAAGCGTTTGATCCCGCTTGGCTGGAGGGCGTGTATACGGTGGGTGTCACCGCCGGGGCCTCGACGCCTGAGGAACTTGTCCAGGAACTGATCGACAGATTCCGCGAGTGGCGGAAAGTAAAACTCGAATCATCGGGGGAGGGGGACGAAAACGTCCAGTTCAAACTGCCTCCGCAATTGTCCGAGGTCGCAATGCCCCAACGGGCCTGACTCAGGAATATCAACGAAAGAAAAATCTTCGTGGCGATCCCCCTTATTCAACAAGCGCGAGTCGGCGCCTACATTGTCAAGCGGCGTCTTCTGGGTGTTAAGCGTTATCCTCTGGTGCTGATGCTGGAACCTTTGTTTCGCTGTAATCTCGCCTGTGCGGGATGCGGCAAGATCGATTATCCCGATGCCATTCTCAATAGACGGCTGAGTGTCCAGGAATGCCTTGATGCGGTTGATGAATGTGGTGCCCCCATCGTTTCCATACCCGGGGGGGAGCCGCTGCTGCACCGGGAAATCGAGGAAATCGTCGAAGGCCTGATTGCCAGAAAGAAGTTTGTTTATCTTTGCACCAACGCCCTGTTGCTTGAAAAACGCCTCGATCTGTTTAAGCCCAGCCCCTATCTCACCTTTTCTATCCACCTCGATGGCGATAAGGAAATACATGATGCGGCGGTGTGTCAGGCCGGCGTGTTCGATCAGGCGATCGGCGCCATCCGCGAAGCTCACAAGAGAGGGTTTCGAGTCAATATCAACTGTACCCTTTTCGAAGGCGTTGATGCCGGGCGGATAGCGAAATTTTTTGATCATATGATGAACCTTGAGGTAGAAGGGATTACTGTCTCCCCCGGCTTTTCCTACGAAAGGGCGCCGGATCAGGCTCATTTCCTCAACCGGGAGAAAACCCGTCAGTTGTTCCGTGATATTTTCCGCCACAATGGAAAAAGAAAATGGCGATTTAGCCATTCTTCCCTGTTTCTGGACTTCCTGGCGGGCAACCAGACCTATCACTGCACGCCCTGGGGTAATCCGACCCGCAACGTGTTCGGCTGGCAGCGGCCCTGTTATCTCTTGGGCGAGGGGTATGCCGGGACTTATAAGGAGCTGATGGAGGACACCGACTGGCGGTCCTACGGCACTGGGAACTATGAAAAATGCGCCGACTGCATGGCCCATTGCGGATACGAGGCCACGGCTGTGACGGATATTGTCTCCAAACCATGGAAGGCTGTTGCTCTGGCCCTGCGTGGTGTCAAAACCGAGGGCCTCATGGTGCCAGATGTTTCTCTTGAGAACGCCCGCCCCGCTGAACACGTATTTGCCGAGCAGATTGAGACCGCAATGAATGGAAACGCGGAATCGAAGCCGCAACACTCAGGAAAAAGAAAAGCCACTGTCTGCGACGCGGCGTAGGGCGTGCAGCCCTTTTTGCATATCCCGCCCCAGCCGCAGTAGGTCTGGCAATTCCCAAGGACGAAGCAACAAGTTTCCCAGCACCACCAGGGCGCGGGTATGGCCATCCGGGCCTAGGCCGCCCATGGCGGAGACCGGCAAGCTCCTGTGCGCGGGGTCGGCGATAGCCCGCAGGGCCAGAAACGGCAGATCAGCCTTCAATGCCACCCTGGCCACGGCGTGGCTTTCCATATCCACTGCCACCGCTCCGGTGGCCGTAAAAAGATCACTCTTGGCCTGGGGCGATGTTACGGCATGGTCGCTGCCGGCGATCCCGGCGAGGGTCAGGGGCCCGGGGGTAAGTTCCTGGATATGATTGCGCCAGGCGGTATCGGTTTTGATTTTCTCCCCTTCAGGTGTAATGACCATGGTGGCTACAACCAGAGAGCCCGGAGTCAGGGAAGGGTCCAGCCCGCCGCCGACCCCGAAGCTCACCAGCCCAGTGGTGCCAGAATCAACCATTTGTTGGGCGCCTTTGGCGGCACGGGCCGGGTTGCTGCCAGAACAAAAGGTGGCACAGGAAATGTGTTCAAGATGCGCGGCCTCGGCCATGAGGCCGGTCACGAAGCCAGGTTTATCTGGCGGGATAAAGGTCACATTCCGTAGGGGACGGTTCTGGTATTTCCGCGCAGTAAATTGCGATATCTGGACAATGCCCAAAGGGGAAAATACTTCGCATATCCGTGATAGCGCAGGTAGAAGACCCGTGGAAATCCGACAGCAGTATAAAGATCCTCGTCCCAGCGGGGACCGCTTCTGGGAGAGGTAAGAAGGTAGTCGACGCCGCGCCTTACGGCGTCGCTTTTTATCTCACCGGCCGCCATCAGCCCCAATACCGCCCAAGCGGTCTGGGAGGGTGTGCTTTCCTTGACCTCGCTCTTGCGTTCCGGCCAGTAGGAGGCGCCATCTTCACCCCACCCCCCATCATCCCGTTGATAGGATTTAAGCCAATCCACGGCCTTGCGGATATGGGAGGCGTCCACATCTTCCCCGGCGGCATTGAAGGCGCTCAAAACTGACCATGTGCCGTAGATATAGTTGCTTCCCCAGCGGCCGAACCAGGAGCCATCTTCTTCCTGGTTTTGCCTTAAATACTCAAGCCCCAGGGAAAGGGCGGGGTGGGTTTTCCCGTATCCGAGCTGGGCCAGCATACTGATACAGCGAGCTGTAACGTCCGCGGTGGGGGGGTCGAGAAGCGCACCGTGATCGGCAAAGGGGATGTGGTCCAGATAGTAATTGGTGCCGTCTGGATCGAAGGCGCCCCAGCCTCCGTTCTGGTTCTGCATGCCGATGATCCATTCGGTGGCGCGAGTAATGGCCGGCTGGTAATGGCGGTGGCCGCTACGGTCAAGGGCCATGACCACGACCGCCGTATCATCCACGTCCGGGTAATGGTCATTCCAGTACTGAAAAGCCCAGCCACCGGGGCGTAGGTTGGGCCGGTCAATGGCCCAATCACCTTTCACATCGAGAACCTGCCGGTCAACCAGCCAATTCATGGCCTTGCGGATGCACGGGCCGTCATGGGGTTCGCCGGTCACCATCAGGGCCTGGACCGCAAGGCCCGTATCCCATACCGGGGACAGGCAAGGCTGGCAGAATCCTTGGTTTTCCTCCAGATGGAGGAGTTTGTGCATGGCTTTTTTGGCGATGGCGAAGTCAGGGTGATCCTTTGGGTAGCCTAGGGCGTGATATACCATGACGGCGTTGGCCATGGCCGGGAAGATGCCACCCAGGCCGTCTTCGCCGTTCAGGCGCTCGGTAAACCATTTGGTAGCTATATCAATGGCTCGTTTGCGGATTACCTTGGGAAAGAACGGCTCGACAACATGCAGAACCTTGTCGATAGCGAGAAAAACCTCACCCCAGGGATCCCCTGTCGGATTGGTAATATAGCGGCGATGTTTCTCGGGCGGAGTAACGAATAGTTCCCCCACACCGACGTTACGGGGGTTGACCGCCTTGGGTTTCAGGGCCATGAGCACGAGCAGGGGAACAATCACGGTCCGTGACCAATAAGAGACCTTGCTCAAGTGAAAGGGAAACCAAGTCGGTAGCATCATGATTTCAACCGGCATGACCGGAACCGCGCGCCAAGGCGTTTCGCCGAACAGACATAACGCGATGCGGGTGAAGACATTGCTTTTGGCTGCACCGCCGTGGGCAAGAACGGCCTCGCGGGCACGCTTCATGTGGGGGGCATTGATGTCATCACCGACGATTTTCAGGGAGTAATAGGCCTTGACGGTGCAACTCACATCCATATCGCCGGCATGGAACAGGGGCCAGCCTCCGTCATCTCCCTGAACTGAGCGGATGTAATTGGCGAGCTTGGCCTCGATATCCTCCTCCACCTCGCCTATGAAGTGGTTAAGCAGGATATATTCAGCCGGGATGGTGGCGTCTGCCTCGAGTTTGAAGACCCAGTGCCCGTCATCACGCTGGGTTTCTTTCAGCGCCTTCCAGGCATCCTCAATAACCGATTCAACGGCTTTGAGATGATCATCTTCGAAATTGTTGAACGTATTCAGCATGGGTCAGAAATGTTCTGTCGTGTGGGACGAGGGAGGTATCTTGCCAAAGAAGGAGTTGTCAATACCAGAGGTCTTTCGATACGTTTCGTTAGGCGCCTTTCCTATCATTTTCCATAATAGCCATAGCGGCGGTAAAACCCGACTGTATGGCACCCTCGATAGTGGCGGGAAGGCCGGTATCCGTCCAATCACCAGCCAGGAAAAGATTGTCATAAGATGTTCTGGTTTTTGCTCTAAAAGCAAGCTGATCCGGGGTCTGTGCAAAAGTGGCGCGTTTTTCCTTGATGACACGGTAGGGAGGTAAAGGGCTGCCTTCGCCCATATCGAGGATGCAGGCAACCTCGGGCCAGATGCGATCGGCGATGGTTTCCGCGGGCTCTTTTGCCAGAGAATCAGCGGCGCTGACCGTTACCGAAGCCACGTCGCCACGAAGAAAAAGCCATTGCGCGTGTCCGCCGATGATTCCTGTAAGGCTGGTTTCCCCAGTATCTCTGGCATCGCTGGGGGGTGGTTGCGGCAGCCGGAAATGAACATTGACGATGGTACGGCTTTCAGTGGGAACAGATAATTCCGGAAGTAGGGTGGATGCGGACTTCGGGGGAACGGCCAGAATCACGTAATCTCCATCCCTAACCGGGATTGAACCGGTGGAAAATCCCAGTTCCGCGACGGTGTTCTCGTTGGTGTTTGAGCGGGTCTTGAAATTTCGAATCCGGGTCTGGAAGTGAATTTCGGCACCCTGTCCGGAAAGCCAGGTTAGCGCTGGGTCGACAAAGGTTTTGGACAGACCCTGTCGGGTGAAACAAAGACGGCAGGCGGCCTCGCCTTTGCCAAAAATCAGCCGGATCACCGGCCATAACAGACAGGCCGCGCCCTCATGGGCCCCGGCGTTGAGCACGGCAATGGCCAGAGGTTCCCAAAAGCGCTCGAAGATTTTCCGGTTTGTGTCGAAACAGTCCGCCACGGTCTTTCCGGGTTGCGCCAAGGCAAGGCTCAGGGCTGCGAAATAATCCCAGGGCCGGGACTCCGGCACACGACTCGATTGCGAAAATATCCACCAGGGAACGCGCCCTCGGTTGGGGCGAACGGACCATCGTCTGCCGTCGCGGATGTCGACGAAGGGATAAACGGCGCGCGGCGCTACGGACAATTCCCCGTGGGCGCCAATGGCATGGAGATAGTCCATGGTGGCCTTGTTCCCGCTAAGCAGGAGATGGTTGCCGTTGTCTATGAGGCGTTCCAGCGTAGTTTCGAACAGGGAGCGGCATCGTCCGCCGGCATAGTTTGCGGATTCATAAAGCGCGGGCCTGTATCCGGCCTGGGCCAGCCTTACGGCGGCTGCCAGACCGGCAAGGCCAGCGCCGATGATATGAATGCCACCCTCTTTGGTGCTGTGGGATGTCATGGATATGGGAGCGGAGGTCACGGGATTAAAAAAAACCGTAGCGCAGGACAATCCAGAGCTTTTCCAGTTTTGGCACGTGCACCGGCTCATCGAGCTTTTCCCACCCTCTTTTGATGAGACGCGTGAGGATACCGCGGTAAATAGCCCCCATGATGCGAGCCGGCCGCAGGGCGTCTTTATCACAGTCCTCCATGGCCGTTGCCGCATCATCGAAATGGCGCTGTGCAATTTTTGCCAAATCAGCGCATACGTCCTTGATGACGGGATGACGCAGAACCGTGCGGGGGTCGGTATCCGTAATGCCGTGGGCGAGAAGTATTTCCTTGGGCAAATAAAGGCGTCCCCGCGCCGCGTCTTCGTGAAGATCCCGCAGGATGTTGGTGGTCTGAAGGGCGTGTCCCAGGGCTAGGGCGTGATCCTTGGCGGGGGGGCTGGCATCTCCGAAGGCACGGGTGGAAAGAAGGCCTACGGCGCCCGCCACACGGGAGCAGTAGAGTTCAAAATTCTTCATGTTGGGACTACGCATCTGTTCGCACGCATCCATTTCCATGCCGGCAATGATGTCGAGGAAGTCCTGCTTTTGGAGATCAAATTCACCAACCGGCCCAAGCAAGGCACGGGCTGTCGGGTATTCTGGACATCCCGCGAACAGGCGTTCAATCTCCTCGCGCCATTGCATCAGTTGCGCCAGCTTTTCCGCTTCCCCTTCGTTGCTGTCGGCAATGTCGTCCACCTCGCGGCAAAAGGCGTATATGGCGAACATGCCGTTACGCCGGTTCGGGGGCAGAATGCGCATGCCCAGGTAAAAAGAAGTGCCGGAGGTCTTGACCACCTCATGAACATGTTCACGGGCGTCGGGATTGTCTGCCATATTCTTGGCGATACCATTCATCCCTGAGCGTGCTCCTTTCCCGTTCACCGTCGCTTGAGACCGCGTTGGCACCCTACGTATGGTCCGCACGGGCCTCAAGGAAAAACACAGATAAAGTGTTTTTCCTGTAGGGGTTAGAAGGCGATATGAAAAATATTTCTTCGGCCGTCAGCGGTTGAAAAACACGCTGCTTACGCCTTCGACGCCACACAGAAAAAATGAAAACGGAGAAAGCGCAACACGGCCGGCCACGGGATCGTTTCGCCGCAGGAGCCGGGTAAGGCGCACTGCAATGCGGTAGATCACTGCCGATTCCATGGCTAAGCGGCGGCTTTTAAGGCGGCCGGGAAGCGTCCGGGCGGTTACAAGAAGTTCCTCGACCCCATCCAGACAGTGATCGAGAACGGTGCGCAGTTCCCGGGATGCGTGCGTATCGCCAAGGGTGGCAACGGTGGCGCCTGATTCCGCCAGCCAGTTCCCGGGGATATAGACACGGTCGAGGGTAAGATAATCATCCTTGCAGTCTTGAAGATGATTAATAACCTGCAAGGCGTTGCACAGGGCATCCGATGCCTTGTAGCCATCGCTTGATTCCCCATGAAGATCGAGCAGGAAACGACCCACCGGCGCGGCCGAACGGTTGCAGTAATCCATGAGATCGTCCCAGTCCCGGTAACGGAGTTTAACGGCATCCTGCTTGAAGGCGCTGATCAGGTTGCGGCTGTGATCGGTGGTTACGTCAATCTCGGCCAGACTTTGCTTCAGCCGGGTAGACTTTTCATAATTGGAATCATCGCCGGATTTTCCCGTCAGGGCCGCGTCGAATCCGTCGAGACGGACCAGTTTTTCCTCGGGCGACAGATCTGGATTGTCGGCGATGTCATCGGTGGCCCGCGCCAAGGCGTAGAATGTGGCAATATAGGGACGAAGAGACGCTGGCAACAGCCATGATCCCACGGGAAAGTTCTCCGTGGCTGTAGTTTTGCCGGAAGGGGTTTCAATGGAGGCGGATGTGGCCACGAGGAGGTTCTCTCAATGCGCGTCAGGGTTCATGTTCTGAGAGTCTGCCGGGACTTTCGGGCCATCACAAGGTAGCACATGAAAATGGTATTGGCTTGCGTGGAGAAAATGTTTGGCCATTCGCCACAAGGCGCTGCCAGTTTTTGCCTGCCGAATTGAGAAGCATGCGATTATTGTAAATTTATCACAATCTAAATTCTAATTTCCGGGGCACACAATATGTGTTTTGTGTTACTGTTGCGGAAAAACCATACGATACGCCCAATTAATAGACATAATTACTTAAATGCATATTTTTTAAGCAATTTTTTGTCAGTTGGTGTGGTGCACAACAATTTAGTTTTTGTAGAAATATATGTAACTAACTGTTTTATATAAATAAAAAATATTACTTGACTGAGAGGAATGATGGCGCGGATATTGCGGTAACGGTTATGTGCATAGGTATATGTAAGAGTCGATTCGCACAATTGAAAAACGCAATATATGGCGACCCGAGTAAAGGGCAATGGAGAAAACAATGAAGAAAACATGTCTGGCTTTTGGCGCAATGGTTTTGACGATGGGGATTTCGCAGGTCAATGCCGAATCACTTATTCCCGCCGAGGATGTTCCCGGCGAGTTTTCCGCCAGCATGCTCCTGGGCACTGATTATATTTTCCGTGGTGTGTCGCAGAATTCCTCTGGCACCCCCACCATTCAGGGCAGTATTGACTACTCCGTCGATACTCCAGTGGAAAGCGTCAGTTTCTACGCGGGCGTCTGGGGATCCAATATTGAATTTGATCCCGATCCCGGCAGTATCGAGATCGATTACTACGGTGGCTTTTCCGGCGATATCCAGGGCGTGGGCTGGGACGTGGGATTCGTCTATTTCAGCTATCCCGGCGCCCCCGAAGCCAGTAACCTTGACTATTGGGAAGGCAACATCAACCTTGGCTACGACTTTGGTAAATTTGCTCTTTCTGGCGGGGTTGCTCTTTCCCCTGACTTTACCGGTGAAACAGGAGATTCTGCCTATTATACTGTGGGTGTAGATGTCCCTCTCTTCAAGAGCTTGGCGCTCGGCTTCCAATTCGGACACCAGACGGTGGACGAGAGTGAGGACTATAGTGACACCAAGCTGGGGCTTTCCGCAGATATAGTTGGTTTTGGAGCCGAGGTCGCTTGGCATGACACTTTCGACCACGCAGATGGCGCTACATCTGACTCACGGGCTGTGTTCACTATCTCTCGGTCTTTCTAACAGTTTTTACTGAATACAAGGAAGGTCTGAGATTTTTGAAGAAAAACCTACGGAGACCAAAAGTCGACTTTAAAAAGGCCCGATTACCGGGCCTTTTTTTATTTCTCCTTTATAGTCCGTTTGGGCTGGAGAAGTCTCAACCCTGCGGTTGTAGCCTCCGCAATTCATAAGCAGTCCACAGAGCCAGAGTGAAAAGCACAAGCGCCCCGGCTTGATGTAGTACCGCTAGAGATACGGGAACGAAGAGAAGTAGCGTCGAGATCCCTAGCGTCACCTGAACAAGCGCCATCATCGCCAAGGAATGTACCGCCCGGGCGCTGCGTCCAGATAAAGCTGGGTTACGCCCCCGCAGCCACAACAAAACAATCGCAACAAAGGTAATTATGGCCAGCAGCCGGTGGTCAAACTGTACCGTGGCGATATTCTCGAAGAAATTCACGGCCCAGGGGGTCATATCAAACATGGCTTCCGGCACCAGCTGGCCTTCCATAAGCGGAAAGGTATTGTAAGCCATCCCCGCGTCCAGACCAGCCACGAAGGCGCCCGAGAGTACCGTGAAAAAGGTCAACGCTACGATCAGCCCCGCCAGGCGTCTGAGGGTTGCGACGGTTGGGGATGGAATCGCGTCAGGGGCGGGAGTAAGCAGCTTGAGGGCGGTCCAGAAGATATATCCGTAAAGGGCGAAGGCTGCGACGAGATGGGCGGCAAGCCAGGATTGGCTCACATCGGGCTGGTCCACAAGCCCACTTTTCACCATGAACCACCCCAAAAGGCCCTGCAATCCACCCAGTACGAAGATTCCCGCCAGATGGAGCCCCAGCCTTCTTCCTATCCAGCCTTTGATAAGGAAGAAAACAAAAGGCAGCAGAAAAACCACGCCGATTGTCCTTCCCCACAGCCGATGGAGGTATTCAAGCCAGAAAATGCTTTTGAATTCCGCGAGGCCCATCCCCTTGTTGATTTTCCGGTATTCCGGGAATTCCTGGTATTTCCTAAAAATGTCCCGCCATTCTTCCTCACCAAGAGGCGGCAGAAAGCCGGTGACCGGCTTCCACTCCACCATGGAAAGGCCGGAATGAGTCAACCGCGTCACGCCGCCCAGAACAACCATTACGAAAATCATGGCGCAACAGACGAAAAGCCATATAGCCATGGTCCGGTTCGGAATTTGGTTTTGCGTGGTCGCCCGAGGGTATTTGGAAGCGGGGGAAGAGCCCTGCATAATGGGAAGTTTTCCTTGCCAGATATTTAGTCTATCCGATATTGAATGGCGAAATTCCGGGCGCCTGTTCTGTCGTCTATTCTGAGAGTGGGATACCTACGCCACAAGGGCTTGAAGACGCAAGGCGGTCAAGCAAGGGATTCCTGAACATGTTATATATAACACTATTATTACTGTATATATAATAATTATACACTAAAAATATTTGACAATATGTTATTATACACTATGATTAGCGCATAATTAGTATTTAACGACCTCTGACGCTGGGTTTTGGGAGCATACGCCATGTCTGACGCGACCTCTGCGCAGGCCTTGAGCCGGGATTGGGAAACCACCATAGAGCCTCTCTCGAGTCTTTCCGATTTCGAAGAATACAAGGCGGCCTATGCCAGCTTCACCTCCGGTGAATGGGATGATGAACGCTGGACCGCCTTTCGTCTGCGTTTCGGCGTATACGGGCAGCTACAACCCGGCGTTCAGATGATCCGCATCAAGCTGCCGGGTGGCATCCTGCCCATCGAATGGCTGCGCAGCATTGCAGCCATCAACCGGAAATACGCCGAGGGTGAGGCCCATATCACCACGCGTCAGGATTTCCAGCTCTATTTCGTCCCTCTTGCGCGCACCCCGGACCTTCTTGAGGAGTTGTATTCGGCGGGGCTGACCACGCGGGAGGGCTGCGGCAATACCCTTCGCAACATGACCTCCTGCCAGTTGTCCGGGGCGTGTCCCCGGGAGCATGTTGATGCCGCTGTCGTGGCCGACAGAATTTCGAGAAGCCTGCTGCGCAATCCGCTGGTTCAGCATATGCCGCGAAAGTTCAAAGTTTCCGTTTCCGGATGTGAGACCGATTGCGGGGCTTCCGGGATTCATGACCTGGGGCTTATCGCCACCGAAAAGAACGGACAAAAGGGGTTCATCGTTAATGGTGGCGGGGGGACCGGAGGCATACCCATTGCCGCGGTACGCCTCTTGGATTTTGTCGTGGAAGAGGATGTACCGGCTGTGCTCGAATCCATGATCCGCCTTCATCAGAGATATTCCAACCGCATCAACCGCAATGCCGCGCGCATCAAATTCCTTATCAAGCGGTTCGGTGAAGAGAAATTCCGCACCCTGTTCGAGGAAGAGTTCGAACGGATGCGCATCTTGCCCCAGCGGCCCTGGACGCCCCTGGACTGGCGCGATCCGGACGAGGCCCCGGAGCCCGTCTCGCCGGGCGGTGTGGTGAGCCAGCATGACGGCCGCTCGGCGGTGGTTGTCAATCCTTCCCTGGGCCTCTTTACCTCAGAACAGATGGAAGCCTTGGCGGATATTGCCGAACAGAACGGCGCGGAAGAGTTCCGGATCACCCGGGACCAGAATTTCATTTTCATGGGCTTGCCACGAGACGCCGCCGAAGCGGTGAAAAAAGCAGTGAGGGCGCTCGGTTTTGGTGTCGAGGAAAGGCCGGGTGATGTGGCGAATGTTATTGCCTGTCCCGGGACCACCACCTGCCGTATAGGTATCACCAATTCCCAGAACTTCGGGCATGAGCTTGCAAGTTTGGCACTCGACTACGAGGCCAAGCCCGAGGTTTCTTTGATGATTTCGGGGTGCCAGAACGGATGCGGCCTTCACCATATAGCCGATTTCGGTTTCCGTGGCATGGGTAAGAAAATCGATGGCCGTAATGCTCCCCACTACCAGATTTACGTGGGTGGAAATCCGCGAAACCTTGGCGATATTGGCCTTTCCGGCCCCATTGTGGTGGCACGCTATGCCCCGGAAGCTCTGAATATTCTGATGCGGGAATATGCGGAAAACCGCAAGGAAGGCGAAAGCGTCCGCCAATGGAGTGAACGGCTGGGCAAACAAGGCCTGTCGGATGTTCTCGCCCCGGTGCTGGAAAAGGCAACCGCCGATACCGAAAACATCTATCTCGACTGGGGCGAGAGAGAGGTCTATGAGCCTCCTGCTCCGGCGAAAAGCGAGTGCGCCGCTACCTTTGCCGTGGATGATCTGTTGATGGACCTTGCCGACGATTCCCTGATCGGCTTCGACCGCGCCCTGTTCGGCGAGCAGTCGGAGGAGGGGCAGATTTTTGGTCATGAAGGTATCTATTACGCGGCCCGTCGTCTGCTGGTGCGTCAGGGCGATGTCAGGGAAGACTTGTCTCATGATGAAACCCTGCACACGGTGCGTGGCGGCTATGCCGATAACCCCCAGGTGCTGGCGGCGTTGGACAAGGTCATCGAGGCTGAGAATACAGCCGCCAACGGAGGCGGAAATGGCGCTCTGGATTCATTCCGCGAGGCATTGGCCGTGTGGATCGACACCGCCGCCGATCTGGTGGAGAAACCCTTTGAGCAGTCGCTATTCGATGCATCGGCGCTGGAGGATTCATCGGGTTCGGTTATGGACATGATCCGCAACCAGCAAAGGGGAGCCTGATGAACGCTTCGGCAAGTATCCAGGATGCGACCGGAAATCAGGACCGGCAAAAGCTGTGCGAGGAACGAGCAGCGAAGCTGGCACGCGCCTATGGCGGTCTCGATGGGCTCGATCTGCTTACGCCCATGATCGAAAAGGAATTTCCAGGCCGTATCGCCCTGTCCTCTTCCTTCGGGACCGAGGCCGCGGTGCTTCTTGACCTCGTGGCCCAGGTGGACCCCGCCACGCCGGTGATCTTTCTCGATACGGGAAAGCTGTTCGAGGAAACCTATAACTACCTCGCCCTGCTTTCCAATCATCTGGGGCTGACGGGCGTGCGCACCATCAGCCCCGACCCGTTGCGATTGCAGGAAAGCGACCCGAACGGAAACCTTTGGGAGAGCGATCCCGACACCTGCTGCCATATCCGCAAGGTGGAGCCCTTGGAGCGCGCATTGACCGATTTCGATGCCTGGATTACCGGCCGCAAGCAATATCACGGTGATCTCAGGCTGAATCTGGAGCCCATTGAAGCGGTGGACGGGTTCGTCAAGATCAACCCCCTGGTGAACTGGAGCCACGAAAAAATCCAGGCTATTTTTTCCGAAAGAAAGCTTCCCCAACACCCTTTGGTAGCTAGGGGCTATCCGTCCATCGGCTGTTATCATTGCACCCGTGAGGTGGCTGAAGGCGAGGGCCTGCGCACAGGACGCTGGGAAGGGGAAGAGAAAACCGAATGCGGCATCCACCGCGCAAGCTGGGCATCCGGTCGATGAATCACCTTGACGCTCTGGAAAGCCAGAGCATTTACATCTTTCGCGAGGCTTTTGAAAGCTTCGACAAGCTGGCCATGCTGTGGTCCATCGGCAAGGACAGCAACGTTATGCTGTGGCTGGCACGAAAGGCCTTTCTCGGCCATGTGCCGTTTCCGGTGGTCCATGTGGATACCTCGTACAAGATTCCCGAAATGATTACTTTTCGCGACCGCATGGCAAAGGAATGGGATCTCGATCTTATCGTCGGCCAGAATACAAAAGCACTGGAAGCCGGAATGGATCATGAAAAAGGCAAGGTGGTCTGTTGTTCCGCCCTGAAGACCGAGGCGCTTAAGGCCACGTTGTCGGAACACGGATTTACCGGCGTCTTTGCCGGGATTCGCCGGGATGAAGAGGGGACGCGCTCAAAGGAGCGTGTCTTCAGCCCCCGTGGCGAGAACGCGGAGTGGGATTTTAGGGACCAGCCCCCGGAGTTTTGGGACCAGTTCAAGACCGAATTCGCACCCGGGACCCATTTGCGGATACATCCCCTGCTGCACTGGACCGAAATCGATGTGTGGCGCTATATCCAGCGCGAGGACATTCCGGTTATTGACCTGTATTTCGCCAAGGACGGTAAGCGCTATCGCTCTTTGGGCTGTGCCCCGTGCACCGCGTCCATCAAAAGCAACGCCGCGACTCTCGATGAGATAATTACCGAACTGGAAACGACCCGTGTTTCCGAGCGTTCCGGCCGCGCCCAAGACAAGGAAGCCGAAGATGCCTTCGAACGGCTGCGGATCGAGGGGTATATGTAATGGCCGATAGGAAAAAGACAAAATCGAAAGCCAGAAAGACTCCCGCAAAAGGGAAGGCCGCTGTGGCGCAGGCTGAAGATATTATGGATAACAAGCCTCTGAAGATTGTCATCGTCGGCCATGTGGATCATGGAAAGTCGACTCTGGTGGGGCGGCTTATCCATGACACCGGCTCCCTTCCCGAAGGCAAGGTGGAGACGATCAGGGATATGTGTGACCGCCGCGGTATGCCTTTTGAGTGGGCGTTCCTTATGGACGCGCTCAAATCGGAGCGTGATCAGGGGGTCACTATCGATACGTCCCAGATCTGGTTTTCCACCAATCACCGCAAATACGTTCTCATCGATGCACCGGGCCATAAAGAATTCCTGAAGAACATGGTGAGCGGCGCCGCTCACGCGGAGGCCGCGTTTCTTGTGATTGACGCCGAGGAAGGCGTGCGCGAGCAATCCCGCAGGCATGGATACCTGCTGCATCTTCTGGGTGTGCGTCAGGTAGCGGTGGCCGTCAACAAGATGGACCTGGTGAAATATTCAAAAGGCCGGTTCGATGAAATCGAGGCCGAGATTCACACTTATCTCGACGAAATCGGGATCGCGCCCACCCATATTATTCCGGTGTCTTCCCGCGAGGGGGATATGATCGTTAACCAATCCGAACGCATGGACTGGTATGAAGGCCCCACCGTTTCCCAGGCCCTGGACCTTTTCGAGGCGCCGGTGGCGCCAACGGACCTTCCTTTGCGGTTCCCGGTACAGGATGTGTACAAATTCGATGAAAGACGGATAATAGTCGGCAGAGTGGAAAGCGGGCGTCTTCATGTCGGCGATACCCTGTTGATTTCACCCACCAACAAGACGGTACGCGTGGCCTCCATCGAATCATGGAACTCCCCGGCGCCGGTTCTGGCGGCTTCAGCCGGGCAGTCCATTGGCATTACGCTGGCAGACCAGGTCTTCATTGAGCGCGGCCAGATCGCCAGCAACGTGGAAAACCTCCCTGTGGAGACCAATGTTTTCCGGGCGCGGATATTCTGGCTCGGGCGCAAGCCTCTTATCGTGGGCAAGACCTACAAGCTTAAACTGGCCACGTCTCATTACAATGTGGTTGTCCAGGCCATTGAGCGAGTGATCGACACCGGCGATTTGTCCTCCGCCGAGGCCGAAAAAGTGGAGCGTAACGCCGTGGCCGAGGTGGTCCTGCGGTCGCGGGGGATGATGGTGCTCGATGAATTCGTGAACAATCCCGCCATGGGGCGGTTTGTTCTGGTGGACGAATACGATGCTGTGGGCGGCGGCATCATCAGCATGGAGGGCTATCCCGATCAGCGCCAGAGCGTCACCGTGAAATCCACCAATATCTTTTCGGTGAACCACCGGATCACACCGGCTGCGCGCAGCGCCAGTAACGGCCATCGTCCGGGGATTCTCTGGCTGACGGGACTGTCTGGCGCAGGTAAGAGCACCATCGCCGTGGAGCTGGAGCGCCAGCTTTTTCTCAAGGGCTATCATGTATATGTAATGGACGGGGACAACCTGCGTCACGGGTTATGCGCCGATCTCGGGTTTTCTCCCGAGGACCGCACCGAAAATATCCGCCGCGTGGGAGAGATGGCGAGCCTGTTTGCCGATGCCGGTTTTATCGTCATCACGGCGTTTATTTCCCCTTATCGCGCCGACCGTCAGCGCGCCCGCGCCATCCGTTCCGAACAATTTCATGAAATCTATATCAAGGCCGGACTGGAAGTCTGTGAGAAGCGGGACCCCAAGGGGCTCTATAAAAAGGCGCGCAAGGGCGAGATTGAAATGTTCTCGGGAATTTCGGCGCCCTATGAGGAACCGGAGGAGCCGGAATGCATCGTCGATACCGCTTCCCTGTCGGTGAGTGAGAGTGTGGCCTGGGTGATGGAGTATATCGACACACACCTCGGCGGCGTCGACCATCACCATGAGACCGGGAAGGAAAAAAAGGTGGCCCGCACCGGTTAAGTCGTCAAGGGAGCAATCCCGGGATGCCTTTTTCCCGTTGGTCAAAAATTCCAGGGAATGGGGGAATATTACCAAGCTGGCCGGAAACGGCTGCTCCCGCCGTTTTTATTTTTTTCATATCCCCGACTTGACAGTCCCGAGCCCGTCACCTACATAACTGGCACTCAAACGCCGGGACTGCTAATGCTTCCTGGTGAGGAAAGGTTCACAATCAATTTATGGAGACTCTGAATGAAGTTCAGACCGCTTCACGACCGGGTGCTTGTGCGCCGGCTGGAAGGTGATGAAAAGACTTCCGGCGGGATCATCATTCCCGACACGGCCCAGGAGAAACCTATGGAAGGCAAAGTAGTCTCTGTGGGCTCTGGCGTCCGCAGCGAGGATGGAAAAGTCCATCCCCTGGATGTCAAAAAAGGCGACCGCATTCTGTTCGGCAAATGGTCGGGCACCGAGGTCAAGGTTGACGGCGAAGAGCTGTTAATCATGAAAGAATCAGACATTCTGGGCGTGATCGAATAAGGAGTGACTAAAACATGACAGCCAAAGAAATTAAATTCAGTTCCGACGCCCGGGCCAGCATACTCGACGGCGTTGATGTTATAGCTAATGCCGTAAGGGTGACTTTGGGGCCCAAGGGCCGCAACGTCATCCTCGACAAGGCATTCGGTGCGCCACGTATCACCAAGGACGGTGTCACCGTGGCCAAGGATATCGAACTTGGAGACAAGTTCGAAAATATGGGCGCACAGATGGTGCGCGAAGTGGCGACCAAGACCAGTGACCGTGCCGGAGATGGCACCACCACGGCCACCGTTCTTGCCCAGGCTATTTTCAGCGAGGGCGTTAAGGCAGTTGCCGCGGGCATGAACCCCATGGACCTCAAGCGAGGTATCGATATTGCCGTCAACGCCATCATCGACGACATCCAGTCGCGTTCCAAGAAAGTATCCACCACTGAGGAAATCGCCCAGGTCGGCACTATCTCGGCCAATGGTGAGCGCGAGATAGGTGCAATGATAGCTGACGCTATGGAAAAAGTCGGCAAGGAAGGCGTTATTACCGTTGAAGAAGCCAAAACCCGCGACACTGAGCTCGATGTGGTTGAGGGCATGCAGTTTGACCGTGGTTATCTCTCCCCTTACTTCATTACCAATGCGGAGAAGATGATTTGCGAACTGGATGATCCCTATATCCTGCTTCACGAGACAAAACTTTCGGGTCTTCAGGCGGTTCTTCCGATTCTGGAGTCCGTTGTGCAGTCGGGCCGTCCGCTGCTCATGATCTCCGAGGACGTGGAAGGCGAGGCGCTGGCCACCCTGGTGGTCAACAAGTTGCGCGGCGGTCTTAAGGTGGCTGCCGTTAAGGCGCCTGGTTTCGGCGATCGCCGCAAGGCCATGCTGGAAGACATCGCTCTTCTTACCGGCGGCCAGCTTGTAAGCGAGGATCTCGGTATCAAGCTTGAGAATCTGACCCTTGATATGCTGGGTTCCGCCAAGCGCGTTATCATCACCAAGGAAGAAACCACCATCGTCGATGGCGCTGGCAAGAAGGCCGACATCAAGGCTCGCTGTGGCCAGATCCGTCAGCAGATCGAGGAAACTTCCTCCGACTATGATTGCGAGAAGCTGCAGGAACGGCTAGCCAAGCTGGCCGGTGGTGTCGCCGTCCTCAAGGTCGGCGGCGTAACCGAGGTGGAAGTCAAGGAGCGCAAGGATCGCGTCGATGACGCCATGCACGCCACCCGCGCAGCCGTGGAAGAAGGTGTTGTCCCCGGTGGCGGAACGGCGTTGCTCTACGCTACCCGTGCTTTGGACAAGGTCAAGGTGATCAACAACGACCAGAAGGTCGGCCTCGACATAGTTTGCAAGGCTCTGCAGACCCCTGCACGGCAGATTGCAGACAATGCCGGTGAGGAAGGCGCCATTGTTGTGGGCAAGCTTCTTGAAAGCAAGGACACCAACTTTGGCTTCGATGCCCAGAAAGAGGAATATGCTGACCTTGTGAAGGCCGGTATCATCGATCCCACGAAGGTGGTGCGGACGGCATTGCAGGATGCGGCTTCCGTGGCCGGCTTGTTGTTGACCACCGAGGCGATGATCGCCGAAAAGCCTGAGCCCAAGGAACCCGCTGGCGGCCATGCCCATGGCGGCGGCGGAATGCCTGATATGGGTGGCATGGGCTTTTAAGTCCTATCCTTCTTGAAAGGACAACAAAAAACCAAGGGGCCGCGTTCGTGCGGCCCCTTTTTTTTGGAAAATCCTAAAGCCGGACTTTAAGGAAGAATATAATGGGCGCGGGCGCCGCGCTCGATGGCGGCGGCCAGACCCAGACATTGCTCAAGAATATGGGAATGTCACTGCAGTCTTATTTGATTCGCTACAAGTTTAAAATTTGGCTCGGCAACGTGGAAGGGGCCGGACTCATGGCTAGTGATCACAAGTGAAAGGCGACGGCCGCCACATTGCGCAGTTCAGTCATCCTCGTCTTCGGCTGGGACTGAAACCAGAGCCAGTTCCACGTCTGCCTCTTTCAGCATTTCCATAGTGATTTTTTCTTCGTGGCTCCATCGTTTGGCAAAACCGGTATCGCTGCGGCTGCCTTTGTCCACCACAACCTTGGAGATTCCCACCTGGATAATGGCGCGGGCACAGTTGGCGCAGGGTAGGTGGGTTGCATACATAATACAGCCGCCAAGGGCCATGCCGATGCGGGCGGCATTATAGATGGCGTTGCGTTCGGCATGTTCGGTCCAGTTATATTTGATGGGGCGCTTGTGGCGTTTTTCCAGTTCATCATCGATGTGACGAGGAAAGCCGTTATAACCATAAGGGCCGGGGGTGCGGTCGGCTTGGACAATGACGGCGCCGACGCGAGTGGAACGGTCCTTCGACCACTTGGAAACCTCATGGGCCAAGCGCAGGAAACGCACGTCCCATTTGGACATTTTTTTCCTGCTTTTAGGGCGGACGGTTTTTTGGGTCTGACGCTTGGCTGGCATGAGGGGGTGCAACTCTCCATAATCTCGGTCATTGACGCACTTGCGGCTTGCGCCTAGGTTCTGCGCGCCAAACCATACGTTCTATAGGACTGATCGGCCCTATCATCAATGACGGATATTCGCGAACTTGCTAACAACGCTCGGAGCTGGCCTTTCGAGGAAGCCCGGAAGCTGCTCTCGCGTACCAGCGGCGAGACCCCGGAAAAGGGCTACGTGCTTTTCGAGACCGGCTATGGGCCTTCGGGACTTCCCCATGTTGGCACTTTCGGCGAGGTGGTGCGCACCTCCATGGTGCGCCATGCCTTCGCCACGCTTTCCGACATTCCCACCCGGCTCTATGCCTTTTCCGACGACATGGACGGCCTGCGAAAGGTGCCCGATAACGTTCCCGACCGCGACATGGTGGCCGAACATCTGGGCAAGCCCCTAACGGCGATTCCTGATCCCTTCGGCACCCATGAGAGCTTCGGTCATCACAACAATGCGCGGCTGTGCGCCTTTCTTGATTCCTTTGGCTTCGACTATGAGTTCCAGAGCGCCACCGAATGGTACCAGAGCGGCCGTTTCGATGATGCCCTTCTTACGATGTTGGCTCGTTTCGAGGAAGTACGGGGGATTATCTTGCCGACACTTGGGAAGGAACGGCAGGCCACCTATAGCCCCTTCCTTCCCATATGCGAAAAGACTGGCAAGGTGCTTCAGGCGCCGGTGGTATCTACCGACGTGGATGCCGGAACCATCACCTATCGCGACGAGGAAACGGGCGAGATGGTGGAAACGCCGGTCACGGGCGGCCACTGCAAGATGCAATGGAAGGCCGACTGGGCCATGCGCTGGATGGCGCTGGGTGTGGATTATGAGATGTCTGGCAAGGACCTGATCGATTCGGTTCATCTGTCAGGAAAGATCGCCCGGTTGCTGGGGGCGCATCCCCCGGAATCCTATACTTATGAGCTGTTTCTAGATGAGAACGGGGAGAAGATATCCAAGTCCCGAGGCAATGGCCTGGCGGTGGAGGACTGGCTGAAATATGCACCGCAGGAAAGCCTGTCCCTGTTCATGTATAACAAGCCACGCAAGGCGAAGCGGCTTTATTTAGATGTCATCCCGAAAAATGTGGATGAATATCTGACCTTCCTTGGTAAGTTTGAAAAAGAGGATGATGCCGCCCATCTCGAAAACCCCGCCTGGCATATCCATAACGGAACCCCGCCCCGGGAAAAAGCGCATCTGAGCTTCAGCATCCTTCTCAACCTAGCTGGGGTCTGTCATGCCCATGACAAGGATGTGTTGTGGGGATTTATTGCCCGTTACGCGCCCGAGGCAACTCCGGAGAACGACCCCATCCTCGACGCGCTGGTGGATCATGCCATTGCCTATTTCAATGACTTCGTCAAACCCACCAAACGCTATAAAACGCCCGGCGATATGGAACGCCAGGCTTTGGAAGACCTGGTGGGCGAATTGGAGGGCCTGGACGGTGATGCTGATTCCGAGGCCATCCAGACACGCATCTATGAGGTGGGAAAACGCTACCCCTTTGCCGACCTCAAATCTTGGTTCGGTGCGCTGTACCAGATTTTGCTTGGCCAGGAGCAGGGGCCGCGCATGGGTTCCTTTATCGCCCTGTATGGGATTTCGGAAACCATTGATCTGATTAAAAGGGCGCTTGCCGGCGAAGACCTGACCACAGATTAAGCCGCCGGATTAATCAGGCTGACTCTCCCGGGGTTATGCATTAGGCATAGAGGCGCTTAATTACTGGCTGGCCCAGATGACGCGCGCGATCCAGGCAACGTCTTCAAGGTCTATATCACGAATGGCGTGATCCGGATTCAAGGATTGTAGCTCCACCTTGTGGGCGGTGCGGCGCTGGAGCTGTTTGGCCATGACCTCTCCCTGACTGGTCTTGACCACTACCCGGTCCCCTTTGCGGATACCGGCTGCGGGGGAGACAACAATGGTGTCACCATCGCGATAGAGGGGCTCCATGCTGTTGCCGCTGATCTCCAGGGCGAAGGCGTTGGGATCGCCGATTTCAGGAAAGGAAATTTCGTCCCAGCCGTTTCCCACCGGATAACCGGCATGGTCGAAAAACCCTTCCACGCCGGCATGGGCATAGCCGATGACAGGAATGCGCTGTGTGGGGCCAGTGTTTTCCGCGTCTCCCACATAGCTAACGAATTCCCCAAGGCGGCTCCCCGTTGAGGCAAGAACCTTGGCTACGCTCTCGGTGCTGGGCCAGCGTAGCTTGCCCTCGCGGGTCACCCGTTTGCTCTTGTTGAAGGTGGTGGGGTCGAGCCCCGACTGCCGGGCCAGTCCGGAGGGGGAGAGGCCGTGCGCCTGGGCAAGCCGGTCAATGGCCCGCCAAATATCCGCGTGGCTCAGCATGGGAACATCTTCTTATATTTGCCACATTGTGGCAAGATTCTCGCATTCTGCAAATATCCCCACCCCCCTGTTCGCGCCAGCCATCTTCGGCTAGGGTCGGGGCATGCCGAGGCAGCCCATTTATCATATCTGTGTGGACCACGTTTGGCGGGCATTCGAAAGGGGCGGGGAGATCACCGCTGAGCCGCCGCCGCAAGGCGGGGGTTTTCTCCATTTTTCCACCGCGGCTCAGCTTCCACAAAGCGCTGACATTCACTTCGCGGGCCGGGAAGACCTGGTTCTTCTAACGGTGGATCCGGGGCGGCTGGGACCTGGATTGAAGTGGGAGTCCTCGCGCGGTGGCACCCTGTTTCCCCATCTTTACGGGCCGTTGCCCCATGACGCTGTGATCCGAGGGGAATTCTTCTCCCTTGGTGGCGACGGGAATCCCGTTCTTCCGCCCCTGTTGGAAGAGGCGGAAGAATAATGGACGCCTTCCACGCTATCGGTCCCCTGCTGCGGTTGTTGCCACCGGAAACCGCCCACGGGCTGAGCCTATGGGCGCTCGGTCAGGGGCTTACGGGCGGGATGACCGGGAGAAACGCGGCTTGCGATCCGCTTCTGGAAAGCCGGATCTGGGGTCTGGATTTTCCCCATCCCATCGGCCTTGCCGCCGGCTTTGACAAGAATGCCAGCGCCTTGGGGCCCCTGTTAGACCTTGGTTTCGCTTTTGTGGAGGCGGGCACGGTGACGCCGCTTCCCCAACCCGGAAACCCCAGGCCGCGCATGTTTCGCCTTACCGCCGATGAAGCCGTGATCAACCGTTTCGGCTTCAACAGCGAAGGCCTGGACGCTTTCACGCAAAGGCTCGGGGTTTTCTGCGACACATGGTCCGGTAAGGGAATCGTGGGCGTCAACCTTGGCCGCAACCGCCACAGTGCCGGCGCTGCCGATTACGCTTCAGGGATTTCCCGTTGCGCGCCGCTGGCCGATTATCTGGTGATCAACGTGTCCTCTCCCAACACGCCTGGCCTGCGCGATCTTCAGACTGGGGAACGCCTGGAAGGGCTTCTCGAACGGGTGATAACGGCGCGGGATGTGGCCATTTCCGGTGGCGGGCGGCGGGTGCCGTTATTGTTGAAGTTGGCGCCGGACCTAGCCCTTGAAGAGCGCGAGGTTATCGCCGGGGTGATCATGGAATCGGCGGCTGGAGGATCGGGCATAGACGGTCTGATTATTAGCAATACCACCGTGTCTCGCCCCGGGTCCCTCCGCAGCCGCCACCGCGACGAGGTGGGCGGCCTGTCAGGCCGTCCCCTGTTCGATCTTTCCACTGAAGTGCTGCGCGATTTCCACCGCCTGACGGAAGGCAAACTCCCCCTCATAGGTGTGGGCGGGGTGGCCAGCGGCCGCGATGCCTATCTCAAAATCAGGGCCGGGGCTTCTCTGGTCCAGCTCTATACTGCCTTTGCCTATCATGGCCCGGCGCTGATTTGGCGCATCAGGGAGGAACTGGGCGATCTTCTGCGCGAGGACGGGATTTCCTCGGTAACCGAAGCGATAGGGGCGGATGCGTGATGACATGCATTTTCACCTGGGCCAGGGCTATCTTCTGGGCAAACCAAGAATCAGCCGTGAAAGTGCCTGATGCTGTCCCCATTCGGGCCATGAATCTTTTCTTTTCTTCATCTCCAGGACATAAGGCACGGCCATGACGTCCTCCCCCGCCCCGCCACCGACCGGCGAGGAGTCCCTTGCCATTTATTCCGGCATGGAGGAGCTGGCCGCAGGTTACGAAGGGTATATTCTCGATCTATGGGGGGTCATCCATGACGGCGTTACCGTTTTTCCTGGAGTTATTGATTGCCTCTTCCGTCTGCGTGAGGCGGGAAAGCGCATGGTCCTGCTTTCCAACGCCCCGCGCCGTTCCCATGTGATTGTCGAACAGCTGATGAGCTTTGGCGTGCCTGAAAACCTTTACGACGGCATCATGTCCTCGGGTCAGGAGGCCTATGACCATCTCTCCGCCAGAGACGATCCTTGGTATGCGGCGCTGGGGGAACGCTGTTTTCATATCGGGCCGGAGCGCGACATGAACATGCTTGAGGGGCTCTCATTGCAAGAGGTGGAGACACTCGCGGAGGCGGAGTTCATCCTCAACACCGGGCCGTGGGATGACGGCGCGATGGTGGCCGATTACGAGGATATCCTGTCGGAGGGCGCGCGGGCGAAGGTGCCCATGATCTGTTCCAACCCAGATTTAGAGGTTATTCGTGGGGGAGTAAGAATGATCTGCGCCGGGGCGCTGGCCCGCCGTTACGAAGAGCTGGGCGGAGAGGTGCGCCATCACGGAAAGCCCGATAAGGGAATCTATGAAAGCTGTTTCCGTTGTCTTGGCATTGCCGACCACAGCCATATCCTGGCGGTGGGCGATTCCCTGCGTACCGACATTACCGGCGCCGAAAATGCCGGCATCGATTCGCTCCTGGTGACCGACGGTCTGCATAGGGAGGAAATCGGCCTCGCCAGGGGGGAGACGCCGGATCCCGTCCGTCTCGCCGGGTTTTGCACGGCTGCCGGGCATTTTCCCAATGGCGCCATCACGTCTTTCCGGTGGAATGGCGAATAGAAGGCCTGTGGTTTTAGCGGTGGCCGCCCACGGCGGCGGTATTCTTTGCTGCGCTGCACCACAGTGGCTATACTGCTGCTTATGGATGCGTTGAAGGAACGGGGCGGAGAAGACATTGTGGTGGTTTGTGGTGGCGTTATTCCCCCGCAGGACTATGATTTCCTGAAAAAGGAAGGCGTGTCGGCTATTTTCGGGCCAGGGACGAACATTCCCAAGGCGGCCACTAATATTTTAAGCCTTGTTTCCGGAAAAGGCGGCAGCACGTAAAAAGAGACAATAGCCTTTAACGAAAACAGCCTTAAAAATCACTTCGAAGTGACGGGGAGGCAAGATTAATGCGCATACCATTCCTCATCGGATGGGGCGTCACCGTCTTGTGGATGATTTTTGTCGGCTCCTATGTGGGCGTCGAGATTGGTTGGGAAAACCTTTTCATTTTTCTTCCCCATGAACTGGGTGGATTCGTCATTGGCGCGGTGACGCCGCCGGCATTTCTGTGGCTCGTCATCGCCTTTCTTTTCCGCGAGAGCGAAATAACAGCCCAAAGCGCAGCTCTATTGCGGGCGCTTCGGGATATCACCGAGCCCAGCGAGGAATCCACCGCCCACTTCCGGGCCATGCTTGGCGACCTTATGAATGGCGCCAGCGCACTGAAGGAATCCTCGTTACTGGCGTCCCAGGGTGCTTCCGAGCTTGGAGAGGCTATTTACGGGCAGGTCGCGGCTCTTAATCAGGTTTCCTCGGAGGTGGCGGACCGTATGGCGGAAATGGAGGAATCCCTGCAGCATCAGCTCTCCGAGTTGTGTGAGGTTTCCGACCGCACCGCGGCGCGCGCCGACGATATTCGCGGAAGCATTCGCAAGGAAGCCAAGGGGGTCAAGGCCGCCATGGGTGAGACCATGCTTCAGACCAAGGCGGGTATGGAGGCCTTTCAGAAATATTCACAAAATATCACCGCCACCGCTGAGACCGTAAGGAAGGAACTCGAGACACAAAGTGGTGATTTGAAACAGGCTTCCGATACCGCCATCGCCCGGATGGAGGAGGTAATTGGGTCATTCCGCGGGATGGCACAAGAGCTTTTAAACTCCGCTCACCGTGCTTCGACGCAATTGGGCGCCAGTGAAGACGGGTTGCGCGACCAGCTTGAGGGGCTGGTTAAAATAGCCGATCAGGCCACTGCCAGAATCAAGGAAACACGGGACGCCTTGCGCGACCAATCCTTCGAGACGACCACGTCCAGCAACCTGGCGGTTACACAATCGAAGGTGGTTGAGGACGTTCTCAATAAACATTTCCAGGGCATAACTCAGGCCTGGGAAGGCGTCATGACCCAGGTGAGGGAGATCGGAGAATCCTTCCGTAATCAGACGGAAGAACTTTCAAGCGCATCGGACAAAACCACCGTCAGGGCCGCGGAAGTGAGGCGGCAGCTTCAGGCCCAGGCTCAGGATCTTGAGAAGACGGTGCAGATGATTACGTCGGCTTCGAAAGACGTAGAAGACGCCTTCCGGCGTCAGGTGAAAGGACTGATATCGGCTTCGGATGAGGCTGTCGCTCAGGCCAAGCATGTTACCGAAAGCGCCTTTGATGTGCGCCGAGGCAGTTTCCTGAGGTCGTCCAGCTTTATCATTGAAAAGCTGAATTCCCTGGCTATCGACGTTAACCGGCTTCTCGAAACGAGCATATCCGAGGCCGCGTGGAAAAAGTTCCTTAAAGGAGACAGGGGAATTTTTACCCGTTTACTCTATGGCAAGGGGTATATGGAAATCCACCGCAGGATCAGAGAACGTTTCAAAAACGATGAAGACTTGCGCAGATATGTCACGGAATATATGACGGAATTCAGAGGCCTCCTGGAGCATGCGCGTACGCTCGATCACAGTAATGTCCTGGAATCCACCTTTCTTTCTGCGGATGTTGGAAAACTCTATCTTCTATTGAAACGCTCGCTGGAAGATGACCACTGAGAGACCGTCTGTCCGTGGCCGGATCCGGGAAAAGCCTGCGAGAATTAATCCCGTGATGCAGCGGCCCAAAAGATTCTCGGCGTCTTCCTGGAAGAGTAGCGTCTTATCCGTTCAAGCGGACTTCCGCTTTGCACTTGACCTTGGGCCGCCGGTGGCCTAAAAGCCACGGCTCCGGCCCGGATGCCGCTTAGGGACGCTGGTTCCGGTGGTTTTACAGGTTCTTTCATTCGAGGATCAGGCATGGCCAGGCGTTGTGAAGTGACGGGAAGGGGCGTCATGACCGGCAATAATGTCAGTCACGCCCATAACAAATCCCGCCGCCGCTTTCTGCCCAATCTCCAGGCGAGCTCGCTTTTTTCCGAGGCCCTGGACAAGGTGGTGCGCCTGCGCATCAGCAGCCAGGCCCTGCGCACCATTGAGCACAGGGGGGGGCTCGATGCGTTCCTGACGGCGGCCAAAGACGCCGACCTTTCTGAGGAGATGCGGCGCGTGAAGAAACGCATCAAAAAGGCTCTGGCCAAAACCGCGGCCTGAGGTTTTTTCATCCATAGGGGCGTTTCCCAAAATGAAGTTTTCAAGGCCCGCAGCGTTTCGCGGGCTTTTTTGTGGGTTCTTTCCCATCCAAGTCATTGATTTCAAAGAAATCCACCATCCAGAGGTGGCAAAATGTTGACGTGTGCCCACGTAACCTGGAGAAGCCAAGGCTTTGGCACCTACAGGATGGTGACGTGGCGGATCAGATGTTCAGCGGCCACGGGCCGAGCGTCGGCTCATGGCCGGACTGAAGGAAGCGTGCGCAGATTTCGCCGAGCCGTAGGTTTTAGCACCCTTTACATCGGGGATGTTGGCGTCGGGTGCCGCTTGGCCGCATGGGGTGTTGTAGGCGGCAACCCGCTTGTGTTTTGCGCCGGGCTTGCGGTTGGGACGCTTGTTCTTGGGCATGGCCTTTCTCCGTCGCTTGGGGCCTCAGGCTGATCAGGAGATACTAACGCGCCGTGGCGGAGACCGATAGGGTGCTCCCGATCCGCAACCACAAAAAAAGGCGCAATGTACCTCATGATTAGGAATAACATCCTATAAATTTTGGGAAATATCAAGGGGAAATTTTTTGATAGGGGCGGAAGTTAGTGAGAGCGATGAAAAGAGTCACGGAACGGAACCGGGGGGCCAGAACTAAAGAATGAGGGGCGTGGGTGTGAGCATCCCTAGTGCAAGCGGCGGCGGCCGCGCCGCGCGCCGGGTCTGGGCGCGGGCCGGGAGGGGGCCGGGGAAGGCTGGTCGTCGAATAGCTCGGAGATTTTTTCCAGCATGGTGCCGCCCAATTGTTCGGCATCGACGATGGTGACGGCCTTGTTGTAATAGCGGGTCACGTCATGGCCAATGCCGATGGCGGTGAGTTCCACGGGAGAACAGGTCTCGATCCAACCGATCACGTCGCGCAGATGGCGTTCAAGAAGGTTACCAGTATTGACCGAGAGGGTGGAATCGTCCACCGGCGCGCCGTCGGAAATGATCATCAGGATGCGGCGCTGTTCGGGGCGGGCCAGCAGCCTCTGGTGGGCCCAGAGCAGGGCCTCGCCATCGATGTTTTCCTTGAGGATGCCCTCGCGCAGCATCAGGCCGAGATTCTTGCGCGAGCGCCGCCACGGGGCGTCGGCGGCCTTGTAGATGATATGCCGCAGGTCGTTGAGGCGGCCGGGATGGGGCGGTTTTCCGGCTTCCACCCAGTGTTCGCGTGATTCCCCGCCTTTCCACGCCCGGGTGGTGAAGCCGAGGATTTCCACTTTGACCCCGCATCTCTCCAGGGTAAGGGCCAGGATATCGGCGCTGATGGCGGCCACGGCGATGGGCCGCCCCCGCATGGAGCCGGAATTATCGATAAGCAAAGTAACCACGGTGTCGCGGAAATCGGTCTGTTTTTCCATTTTGTAGGAAAGGGAGTGCAGGGGGTTGGCCACGATCCGCGCGAGACGGGAGGAATCGAGCAGGCCGTCGTCGAGGTCGAACTCCCAGGCCCGTGACTGTTTGGCGAGAAGGCGGCGCTGGAGGCGGTTGGCGAGACGGCCGATGATGTTCTGAAGATGGGCGATCTGGTCGTCGAGATTAAGCCGCAGCCGGGTCATCTCTTCGTCGGTGCATAGCGATTCGGCAGCGATGACCTCGTCGAAATCAGCGGTGAAGGCCCTGTAGGCTGGTGTGTTACAGTCGCCTAGGTTATCGCCCGGCGTGGCGGGGCGTTTCGCGGTGGCAGGCTGTTCCACACCCATGGGAGGCAACGACTCGTCCACCTCCGAGGCGACGCCATCCCCGGCTTCCTCGCCGGTTTCCGCGGAATCCATTTCAGCGGCACCGGGCTCGGCTTCCATCTCGCCTTCGCCCGGGGCCTGATCCTCGCCGTCGTCTTCGCCTTCGGGGGTTTCCCCGTCGGGGCAGGTCTGCATCTCGCCCAGCTCGTCGGCGAGATCGAGGTCGGCGATCAATTGTCTGGCGGTTTCGGAATAGAGCCGTTGGTCCCCGACGCAGGCGCGCAACGCCTTCAGGCACTTTTCCACTCTGGCGTCGAGAAGCGGCTGCCAGAGTTCCACCATGTGCCGTCCCGAGGCCGGGATTTTCTCCCCAGCCACGGTTTTCCGCGCCATGAGGCGGATGGCCTCGGCCAGCGGAATGTCGTCGGCGGTTCGGCAGTCGGTGAAGGCTTGGCACCGTTGATCGAGTGCCGCGGCAAGATTGGCAGTGACGCCTGGTAAGCAGCGCACGCCCAGGGCTTCCACCCGCACTTCCTCCACGGCGTCGAACACCGCGCGCGCGTTTTCACCCTGGGGACGATAGCGGCGGTGAGTATCCTCATCGTGATAGCGCAGGGTCAGCGCCAGGACGTCGGCCCTTCCCCGCAGCGGGGCCGCGGTGACGGGGTTGAGGTCCGGTGACGGCGCTGGCAGTTGGGTGGCTGGTTCCGGCGCGCCCGCCGGCTGGTTTTCCTGGTACGACGCGTGAGAGGCGAAGGTTACAGCCGCGCTGGGCTTTCCGCTCAAGGCGCGGATGACGGCTGCGGTGGCCCGTTTGAAGGGCTCAATCCGGTCTTTTCCGGAGTGGGGCTGGTTCCCGGTTTCCACGGTGGTCATCAGGGAGGCGGCTTAGGGGGTTTCGGCGGCTGCCGCGGATTCGGGAAGTTCCTCGTCGAAACAGCGCTGGTAGTATTCGGCCACGGCGGGGCGCTCCATCTCGTCGCATTTGTTGAGGAAGGTGAAACGGAAGGACAAGGCAAGGTCGCCGCCAAGGATTTTGACGTTCTCGGCCCAAGTAATCACTGTGCGCGGTGACATAACGGTGGAAATATCACCGGCCACGAATCCGTTGCGGGTCATATTGGCGAGGTTGACCATGGCCTCCACCGTTTTGCGCCCCTTTTTGTTGTTGTGGTCGGGCGATTTGGAGAGGACGATATTCATTTCTTCGTCATGAGATAGATAGTTGAGCGTGGCGACGACGTTCCAGCGGTCCATTTGCCCCTGGTTGATCTGTTGGGTGCCGTGATAAAGGCCGGTGGTGTCGCCAAGCCCCACCGTATTGGTGGTGGAAAACAGGCGGAAGGCGGGATGGGGGTGGATCACCTTGTTTTGGTCGAGAAGGGTGAACTTGCCTTCGGTCTCTAGAATGCGCTGGATCACGAACATCACATCGGGCCGTCCCGCGTCGTATTCGTCGAACACCAGGGCCGTGGGGTGTTGCAGGGACCAGGGCAGGATTCCCTCGCGGAACTCGGTGACCTGTTTGCCGTCGCGAAGCACAATGGCGTCCTTGCCGATGAGGTCGATTCGGCTGATATGGCTGTCGAGATTGACCCGGAAACAGGGCCAGTTGAGCCGCGCCGCCACCTGTTCGATATGGGTGGATTTGCCGGTGCCGTGATAGCCCTGGATCATGACCCGCCGGTTGAAGGCAAAGCCCGACAGGATGGCCAGCGTGGTTTCGTGGTTGAAGCAATAGGCCTGATCGATCTCAGGAACCAGTTCGCTGGATTCGCTGAAGGCCGGGCAGACGATGTCAGAATCGATGCCGAAGACCTGGCGCACGGAAACCGAAATATCCGGCAGATGGGGCTGGGCGGCGTCGCTGTCGAGTTGGGCGGTGGTCATGGGGGCAATTATCCAGTTATTGGAGCGTGATGTGTCGGGTTTTCCTAGGTGGCATATAGTGTATTAAGGGGCGCAGATAAAGGATTTGAGAATGCCATAGGCTTCGTTGACCCGTTTGAGGTGCTCCTCTGACTCTTTGTCACCGCCATTGGCGTCGGGATGGTAGCGTTTGACGAGCTCCTTATAGCGGGCCTTGAGCTGGGCCAGGGTGGGAGGCGATTGCAGATCGAAAAGGTCCAGGGCCCTGTCTTGGGTGGCACCCGGCCGGTGGCCGTTTGAACGGGAGTTTCCATCCTTGTAGCTGTTTGAATCTGAATCGGAGATGAAGGAACCAGAAAAACGCGACCAGGCGGCCTCCATATGCGCCATCCGTTCCCCCATGGGCCAGCTCGGCCGCCACCCCACCGTATCGCTGCGGTTATAGGCTTCGATCTCGGCCGGCGACATGCCAGCGAAGAAATTCCATGCCTTGTTGTAAGAGCGCACGTGACAGAGGCAGAGCCAGTGGCTGGTAGCCAGGTCATCGGGGGCGTACGGCGCCTTGTAAAGTCCCTCTTCGGTGCATCCGTCGTGGTCGCACAGACGTGCCTTTCCTTCCTGTTCCCAGGGAAAGGCCTCAAGGGGTATGGACCTATGGTCTTTCATACCCAAATTATGGGGTGTTGCACGAATTCTTACAAGGGCACCGTGGGGACGCGGTTTTAGGAGATATCATAAGCGTAAGAGACGTGATCGAGGAAAAACTGACCCATTCGTTGGCGCCGACATCGGCTATATCCGCTCCGGGCACGGCATGCGCGAAACAAACGGTTTGCAGCCGGAGCGCAGCCCTCTGTTGGAGGATTCCGGCGGCGGTTCCGGTGACGATTCGGGCGGAGGTTCGGGCTTAAGGGAGGCTGCTATTCCCCGGTATAAAAATTGGGCCAGTGTTTCCTGACTACTTCACTGTCGCTGGCGTAGGCATGGCAGGAGTCTAGCTGCGGCGGCCTGCCGGGCTTAGCGCCGGCCCTGGTTGTGGGTTCTTTTTCCTGCCGCTGGCGGATCGAAACAATGGTCTGGAACGCCACCGTGGCCACCGGGCCAAGTAATTCCACGAGATGCGTACAGCCCTTGGTCTTGCCCAGCAGGCTTCTCGCCTTTCGTATCCAGCCTGGTCCTATTTTCAGACCCTTCAATACATGAAACGCGGGGGCAATGTCGGGGCAGATGCGGTAGGGGTGGGATTCAAAGTCGGCCTCCACTTCGTGAATAACGAGGTCCTGGTTAAGGGTGAGGCGCAGCGACATGTCGTGGATGTTTTCCCCGGCCTTTATGTGGCCGCGGAAATCATTGGGAAAATCATAGGTTTTCGAGTCGGTGACGCGGCCTTCGATGTCAAAAAGACCGTCGCTGCGGCGGTATCCGTGGCACTCGATGTTGCGGAGGTGAAGGGGCGTGCGTGGTGTTGGGGTGGACAGGGACATGGGGATGTGAAAACTCTTTAAAATGGCGAGAGGAGGTATTCCCTCACGGAGAAAAATCACGCAAGACGGAAGAAGCTCCGGGATGCTGCGGCCACGATCCATACCGGCCTGCAGGCTCTTTCCCTATCCGCCGTATCCTGCTCCGAAGATAAAGGCGTCGCGATCCTTGAGATCGTCTTCGAGCTGGGATTTCGCGGAAGCATAGAGATCGCGCACCGATACCATGCCTACGATCTTGTCATTATCGACCACGGGAAGATGGCGAAACCCCCGCATCTTCATTTTTTCCAGAGCGCTGAGGGCGGAATCGTCCGGACCTACCGTTTCCGGATTCCCGGTCATGACCTCGGAAACTTTCGCTTTATCCGGATTCTTCCCGGCGGCAACGACTTTCACGGAAAGATCCCGCTCCGTCAAAATGCCTTCCAGCTTATCACGTCTGGTTACAAGAAGAGCGCCAATATGGTGTTTGGCCATGATCTTGGCCGCTTCGCGAGCCGTCATGGATCCCGTAACGCTTTGAATTTCCTGCTCGTTGACGACATCGGGAATAATTTTCATCGACATGCCGTCTTCCTCCTCCCCATATTCTTACGCTCTCTGTTGTCATTATTATTGGCGTAGAACCGACAATTTTCGCAAGGAGAGACGACTTTGGTCAAGTATCATGCTTTTTCGGGGGTTTTTCGAGGTCCACAGCGCCATAAAGCGCCATAAACGGGGCGGAATGTTCAGGACTCTGGCCCGGAGGGGGGGTGTTTTGGAGGCGAGAGGCGAAGAGACGTGATCTGGTTTCGTTTGCGGCGCAGAATTTCAAACCTGAAATCATAGAAGTTGAACACCTGTCCCACGTCTGGGATACGGCGCGATTCGTGCAGAACCAATCCGGCCAGGGTCGCCGCCTGGTCGTCGGGAAGAGACCAGTCGAATTGCCGATTGAGATCACGAATGGTCACGTCTCCTTTTATAATAAAGGTGTCGTCAGCCTGGAGGCGGACACCGGGAACGGCGATATCAAATTCATCGCTGATGTCACCGACGATTTCTTCTAAAATATCCTCCAGGGTGACGATACCCATCAACACGCCGTATTCATCCACCACTAGTGCGAAATGCTCCCGTTTCTTGCGGAAGGCATGGAGCTGTTGCAGCAGGGTGGTGGATTCGGGGATGAACCAGGGTTTAGCTGCCAGGCCGGGGATGTCCAGTTTTTCCGTGGCCGGGGCCTGGAGCTTGACCGCGGAGAGAAGCGTTTTAGCGTGCAAGACGCCGATGATGTTGTCGGGTTTCTTTCGCCACATGGGAATTCGGGTATAGGGGCTGGCGATGACCTGTTCGAGGATGGTGGTAGGGGAAAGGCCGGCGTCCACCGTGAAAATATCCTTGCGGTGGACCATAATCTCTCCAACCTCCACGTGATCAAGGTCAAGGATGCTGCGCAACATGGCGCGTTCCTGGTCGTCGGTGGAGCCGGTTTCGGCATGAATGTCGATTGCGCCCCGCAGTTCATCGTCGGAAATGGCGCCGAGGTTGCTTTCGGTGCTGACGCTAAACAGACGCAGCGTCGCCCGCACCACCACCTGTACCGCATCGGAAAGGGGCGAGAGTACTAGCACCAGAAGGCGCACCACGGGCGCCACGGAAAGTGCCGTACGGTCGGCGTTGTTGATGGCGTATGTCTTGGGCAGGACTTCCGCGAAAATCAGCACCAGCAACGTCATGACGAGGGTGGCGTAGGCAACTCCAGTGTCGCCGAAGACGCCGATAAGAAGGCTCGTAGCCAGGGCTGAAGCCAGAATATTGACCAAATTGTTGACCAGCAGGATGGTGCCGATCAGCCGTTCCATGCGAGCGTGCAGCTTGGCGATAATCCCCGCCCGCTTGTCGCCCGTTTTGAGGAGATGATGCATGTGCGGCCGGGAAACTGCCGTCAGCGCCGTTTCGGACCCGGAAAAGAAGGCCGAAAGAAGCAGAAGCACGAAAATTGCGCCTATAGTGATCCAGATTTCTGTATCCATCATGGGGAAAAGGCGTCCCGTAGGCTGTTTTCAAGCTCTTTCATGTCCACCTCGGCGCTGAGGAAGGCCTGGCCGATACCTCGTGCCAGGACGAAAGTAATCTTTCCGTCACGGACCTTTTTATCGTGGGTCATGTGGCCGACCAGGGTTTGCGGCGTCCAGTGGGAACCGGCGATGTCGCCTGGCTTTACGGGAAGCCCCACGGCGTCAAAATGGTGCGCCACGCGGTCACTGTCTTCCGCCGGACAGAGCTTGAGGCGAACCGAGAGGTCAAAGGCAAGCCGGATGCCGATGGCCACGGCTTCACCGTGAATAAGGGCATCGCCGTATCCGGCTTCGGCCTCGAGGGCATGGGCAAAGGTATGACCAAGATTGAGCAGCGTCCGGAGGCCTGCTTCTTTTTCATCGGCGCCGACGATGGCCGCCTTTGCCTGGCAAGCCTTGACCACGGCCTGTTGGCGCAGGGCCTGGTCGCCGGCGCACAGGGCGAAGCCGTTCTGTTCGAGCCAGGAAAAGAAATCGGGATCGTTGATGAGCCCGTATTTTACAATCTCGGCATAGCCAGCGAGAAATTCCCTTTGCGGCAAGGTGTCTAGAGTGGCGATATCAGTGAGCACCATACGGGGCTGGTAGAAACTGCCGATCAGATTCTTGCCGTGGGGGGAGTTGATACCGGTTTTTCCGCCCACCGAACTGTCCACCTGGGAAAGCAGCGTAGTCGGCGCCTGGACGAAATCGACGCCGCGCAGGACAATACTGGCCGCAAATCCCGTAATGTCGCCGATAACGCCGCCGCCAAGGGCGATCAGCGTGGTACCGCGTTCCACTTTGTTTTCGAGGAACTGTTCCACGAGCCGCTCGAGATGGGCGAAGTCCTTAGTGTGTTCACCGTGAGGCAGAATGGTGTGCAAATGGTCTATGGCGGCCTTTGAAAGGCTTTCCTCAAGCGTGGCAAGGTGCAGCGGCGCCACGTTGTCGTCGGTGACGATCACCACCCGTGGTTGTTTGAGTAGGGGTGCAAGCTGTTCCCCGGCCCGTTGCAACAAGCCGGAGCCCACGAGAATTTCGTAACTGCGTGCTCCCAGTTCGACCCTGACGCGATCCATGGTGCTCATGATGCCTTTCGGGATTCTTGCGGGTTGTCTTTTATATAAGCGGCCAGGACCTCGTAGGTTTTTTCCACTGTAACCTCCGGCGGTGCGTTGAGGGAATCAACAATAACGTTGGCCTCGGCATAGACCGGATAACGTTCCTCCATCAGCTTTTCCAGAATCTCACGGGGATCGCCTGTTCCCAGCAAAGGCCGGGTGTTGCGCCTGAGCACCCGGCTCAGCAACAGCTCGATATCTGCGCGCAGCCATACCGAAAGCGCTTTTTCCAAAATCAGAGCGCGCGTTTCCGGGTCCATAAATGCACCACCGCCAATGGCCAGCACGTGGACAGGCTCGCCTAGGAGCCGGAGAATGACGCGCCGTTCGCCGTCGCGGAAAGCCGCTTCACCATGACTTTCAAAGATTTCGGAGATGCTGCATCCCGCCGCCTCGGCGATTTGGGTGTCGGCATCCATGAAAGGCAGATCGAGCCGTTCGGCAAGCTTGCGTCCGATACATGTCTTGCCGGCCCCCATTATGCCTGTGAGCACGATGGTCTTTGCCGGTATGAAGGAAGAATTTGGCGAGGTCATCTTCGGGCAAGCGTCAGGTCAGTCGGTTTCCGGTAAACAGGTATCCGAAACCGTATGGAAACGTGGCAGCAGCCGAAAAAAGCATGATGAGGCATCCCTCAACCTGCCGCATTATCGCCACACTCGGAGTTTATCACACACAATCACACCTGACACCACTTCTCCTTTTTTCTGGTGGCCGTGGAAGAAAGGATCGGTGGTTATTC
>Ga0208411_1000353_pt1 | contig 35819 bp, 29 predicted proteins | sample ETN01SmetaG_4_FD_185793 | JGI IMG/M metagenome (GOLD analysis project Ga0208411, IMG submission 185793) | Marine microbial and viral communities from oxygen minimum zone, Eastern Pacific Ocean - ETNP2014F12-01SV261 (SPAdes) (version 2) | ecosystem: Environmental > Aquatic > Marine > Oceanic ... | reverse complement strand
AATGATTTGTCCATCATTTCTCTTACACTTCGGGGTGTTTTTCTGTTGTTCCAGAGAAGTTTAACATTCTTGAACTACAGTTATCTATAACATAGCCATCCGAGTTACCCCGTCCATTTCAAGGAAAAGCCGTTGACCCGGCTGATGCTGGGACGATCCTACTGGGATTTAAACATCAAAGTTGACTTGCGTGTCTACCCTGGAGAACCGTCTTCCAAAACAGGTGGAGGGGGCAGTTTCACGTTGAATTTTTCCGGTACGGGAGTCGGTGCCGGAACAGGGAACCTGCAGTCTACAGGCCAGTGGGCGGTGGCACACCAAGCATTTACCGTTAGCACAAATACCACTCAGCCGGTAACCATCATCATTGGATTGAATGACGATCTGACAGGGTTGGAAAAACATGAAAAGCGCATGCAGCGTCCCCCTCGCATCAGCAAAAGATTTTCTCTCAATAAGGGAGCCATCGGTAAGAGTTACACATACACGGTTCCCTATGGAGGTTTGATTTATGCGTCCTCTGCTGAAGACAACATCACTCTCACTCTTAGTAACACGGTGAAGGCTCCCTGGTACAAACTGTCCCAGGATGGCACGGGAGATTGGATCAATAAAATCGATGAATCACCAGCGCCCTTTGGAGAAATTGAATCCAAAACATTCATTTACACTTCAGCGAAGAAAAACATCCAGGCCACCAATTACAGTGGTGATGTCAAAAAGTTTGCTGAGGAACTCGATACTTTTTCATCGGATCTCAATGATTTTTATGCCCGGGATGAAGACGCTAGCGGAAGTCTTAACCGAAAAAGCACTGACCCCTCGATCCCCAACCACAAGCACCGGCTTGTCAATGACATCGCCATATCCAAGGGAGGGGCTCATTCAGGTTACCCAGTGATGTGGATTAATTTTGATTCGGATAGTACCAAGATTGCTCAAAATCCGTTGAACAGTTGGACCTTGTGGCATGAGGTTGGGCACAACGCTGCAGAATCTCCCTTTGCTATTGACGGATCGGGCGAGGTGGTCAACAACCTGTTAGGGCTCTACATGCAGGATAAACATCTCAAAAAAATGAACCGCGTAGAGAGAAGCCTAAGGATCGTTAAAGATCAAATCGAGGCTGAAACCGGAAATGTCTGGGGAGCCGTTGGTGGTGGAATTCGATTGCTGATGTTCGCGCAAATCAAGATTTGGGCAGACAAGAAATTCGACATCAACAACTGGTATACGGGTTCTTTGCCCTCATGGTATGACGAGACGGAAGGGATGAAAGGCTGGAACCTCTTTAAATTGATGCACCGCTTGACCAGGAACGAGAATGACGCGGCCATCAAACTTAAGGATGCGAACAAATGTTATGGACAGAATCTGAATGTCAACGACCGTTTCATGCTCTGTACCTCCTATGCCGCCCAGAAAGATTTCACTGATTTCTTTGTCAACTGGAACCCGGGCTCCCAGGCCAATCTTGTCCCGGGTGAAACCGAGCCGATTTATGTCGGGGGCATCACCGAAACCGGTAAATCCGCAGTCAAGGCACTGGGTCTACCCAAACCCACCCTGGATCCGATTTCAATCGAATCGCTTTAAAGCCCAAAATGATTACGTTTTTTTACCGGTCCAAAAGGGTCTTTCCCATTTTCCTTTTCTTAAGTTTTTTTGTATTCCCAGGAATTTTGACCGCTTCGGAGTCTTATAAAATCCTTGTACTTTCCTCAAAGTTTTTTCTGGGTCAAGTTGACGAAAAATACTTGTCTGCAGGTAAAAAAATCCTCACCGATGAATTCTCAAGAAGAAGCAGTATGGAAGGAGAAGATTATTTAAAGAAACTTATTGAGAGTGCCCTGAATCCTGTCCAATCCAAATCGAAACAGAAGACCTTCATCGATTGTAAAGCCAAGTGTCTGGAGGGTGTACGCAAGATATTGAAAGAGGAGGATTTGCAGGCCGTTATGCTCCTGACCATTGCCCAGAAAAACAGAAAAATCCGATTGCAATTATTGTTGACGGATCATCAGAAAACAAGAATCGAATCCTCTTTTTGTGAAAATTGTAACAACTCGAAGTTTAAGACCGTCTTGCTCCAACTGGTTCAGAAAACCTTTGATTACAACCAAACATCCCTACAAAAAAATGAAAAGCCTGATCAACCGCTGGTAGAGAAAACTCCAGAACCAAAGCCAGAAACACCTTCGGTCCGGAAAAAGAAGAAAAATATCTCTGCTGAAGCCTTTTATGGCTGGGGTAGTTTTGCAGACAGTTCAAGCAGTGTGCTTGGTCTGCAATCGTATTGGAACAATCTGGGAGCGGGTCTCACCAACTGGGATTTTCAATACAAAACATCGAGTTTCGATTTAAAAATGAATACCCTTGCGTTGAATTTCGGTTACCGATTCGAAATGCGAAGAAACCTATTGCCCTTCGGTGATCAAAGTGAGGAAGAAGTCAGCGTGATTCTCGGATGGGTAACCAGTGGAAATGCCAGTTTTCAGTATTCTGGAGAAACATATAAAAGTTCCGGTCCTTCCGGATTCGATTTAATGGCAACTTTCGGAAAGAAATTCCATGACTGGAGAGGGTTCCTCGGCTTCCTTTATCACAATCGTTCTCTGAAAAATCTCTCATCATCAGGCAATTCAAAAATCAAAGATCAGAATTTTTCATGGATCAATCTGACTTTTGGAGGAGGATGGATTTTTTAGAGGCTTCAATGGCTCAGTTTTACGGTTGAATTTCTACCCTCCAAGCCTTCCTCTTCAAACGATTCATTTCGAATTATTGGATTCTGCGTCTCCGCTTCGCTTCGTGCAGAATGACAACGTTGAGAGAATGGAGTTCAAAGGAAAGCAATAATGCTTTATTGCTCCAGCACTTGCCTTTCAAAATCAGCAATCCTGATCCTCCATCCTGTCTTTCTGCACGAAGCGAAGCGGAGACGCAGAATCCAAAGTCGGTTTCCTAATCAATATAATATCAGAGGTTTAGGCTGCATATTTCGGATCCTGGCAAATCAGGAATAGTAAATTCCAGATTTTATTTATATGGTTCAAGCACTCATTTCTGTTTTTCATAAAACAAAGTAGACCTGCATTCAAAAAAATTAATTTTGTCTTCTCCAGGCCAAGTTGACGGTTTTGCTTCCTGGGTCCGACTAGCGATAGGAACTTTGGTCTCAGTGATTGGCACCAATGGGATCTGGGCCGTGGTGATCGTTCTCCCCGCCGTCCAAAAAGACTTCGAGGTCGACCGTTCTCTGGCATCCCTTCCTTTCAGTATGACGATGATAGGTTTTGGTCTGGGAAACATCGTAGTCGGGAAAATAGTCGATCGCTTTGGTCTCGCCATTCCAATTGCAATTTCAGGAGTGATAATGGGGTTGGGATATTTCCTGGCAGCCAGCTCTGAAAATATCTACCTCCTGACCCTGGTTCAGGGAATTTTCATCGGGTTTGGAGCTTCGGTCTGTTTTGGTCCCTTTCTCTCGAATATCTCCCATTATTTCGAAAAATATCGAGGACTAGCCGTTGGTATTGCTGCGAGCAGCAATTATATCGCAGGCGCGTTATGGCCTTTTTTCATCGAGCCCTTCCTGACCCAGAGCAGTTGGAGGGAAGCGTATTTTTGGATTGGAATGATCTGTCTCTTCGTGATGACTCCTTTGAGCTGGTTTTTAAGAGAATCCCCAAAAAATAAAATCTCTCAACCGGAATCCTTTCAGGAAGCTATGCCTCTCACTCCATCAGATTTCACTCCTTTTCAGATTCAAGCAATGCTGATGTTGGCAGGAGTCGCTTGCTGTGTTGCCATGTCCATGCCCCAAATTCATCTGGTGGCATTATGTTCGGACCTCGGATATGGAGTTGTGGTAGGAACCGAGATGCTTTCAGTGATGCTGGCCTGTGGCATATTAAGCCGGTTATGTTTTGGATTGCTTGCGGACCGTATCGGCGGGGTTCAAACCCTAATGCTGAGTTCTTTTTTACAGACCGTTTCCTTGTTGCTCTACCTGCCTACTGATGGACTGGTTTCCCTCTATCTTGTTTCAGCCGTTTTTGGTCTCTCACAAGGAGGGATCGTGCCTTGCTATGCTCTTGTGGTCCGGGAATACCTTCCAGCTAAGGAAGCTGGAATCAGGATTGGTGCGGTATTGATGTCCTCCACCTTTGGCATGGCACTAGGAGGATGGCTCGCTGGTGAGATTTTCGACTGGACCGGTTCCTATCAGGTGGCACTTTTAAATGGCATCGGCTGGAATATCCTGAACATGATCCTTGTGGGGCTTCTATTGATCCGTCCCCTGCGTTTAAAATTGCAGGATAAACGGTTACAGCATGCTTGACACGATTCATTCATCAAGAAGAGATTATAAAAAAAGTTCTTTTCACAAAGGCTTGAATTTGTTTAGTATACGTTCCAATAAAGATTCTTTTTTAAACCTTATTCAAAAAAATGCTTATGGCAACCTATGAAGGAAGTTGTTTTTGTGGTGAAGTCAAAGTAGAAGTGGATGGAGAACCGGATGCAATGGTTGTCTGCCACTGCACGGTATGCCGAAGTTGGTCTGCTTCGCCTGTCAACGGTGCAACGATCTTCAAACCGGAAAACTTCCGAGTCGTCCAGGGAAAAGACAAACTCAAAAGCTTTGCAAAAAACCCAGGTCATGAACGAAGCTGGTGCGAGTCCTGCGGAGGGCATGTCTTGACCGATCACACCGAATCCTATGGATTTCTGGATGTCTATTCATCTATTTTGAAAGATTTCGAGTTCAAGCCGACGGCCCATTTTAATTATGAAAACACCATCCTGCCCATGAAGGACGGTCTGCCGAAATTCAAGGATTTTCCCAAAGAATTGGGGGGTAGTGGTGAAATGGTCGAAGAATAAGGATTCCTTCCAAAATCTAAATCTCCCCCGCAAGGGGTCATCTTCCCTAAAGATGGCCCTGCTTCCAACCTGGTGCAACACACTTCTGACAAACAACGTATCGTTACGCTTCATTTTTATAAATAACTAGGATTCAATCCTTCTCATGAAGGAAGGAAGTTGTCTAATTGAGGGCAGACACCTCCTCATTCAACATTCAGGTCACACTAAAGGATTCGCACTTCCTTGTTTATTATGAAAAAGAAATCGAGTTGGATTTTCAAAGAATTAAACAACTGATTTTATTAACCCAACCCTCTAATTGGAAAGCAAAATGCTGGTCAAAACAAATTGGACAGGGAAACGTCGTTTTGTTTCGAAAACCCCTTCGGGTTTTGAAGTGGCAATGGATGCTACTGAAACCTATGGCGGAGACAGTCAGGGGGTTACGCCCATGGAACTCATACTTGCAGGAGTGGCAGGATGCATAGGAATTGATGTTACCATGCTACTAGGGCGTTATTTGGAACAAATCAATAAGATCAAGATTGAAACAGAAGGATCTAGACGTGAAGAAATGCCCACATCATTCACCAATATCTTGGTGACTTTTGATGTTGAAGGAAATATAGAAGGAGAAAGGATATGGAAGTCGATCAGGTTAGGGCACAAGAAATATTGTGCTGTCTCAGATTCTTTAAAAGCGAATTTTGATTATCAACTCATTCTCAATGGCGTTCCGATACTTGAACCCTCTTGATCGATTTATTTGCAAAATGTTAATAAATTGAATGAGGTGATTGATAAAAACTAATGCTGAATAAATGCATCCAAATCCATAAAGTAAAGAACTATTTTGAAATCCTCAAAACAAGCATCCACCTAAATTCTTCGTCAATCAAGTACCCAGTTTAAGTGATTCGAAATGATTTCAGCCTCAGTACCAATGGCTATTGGATAGTTGGGGGTGTCATGTCCAAAATCTTCTGAAAAAAATATGGGACATTGGGTTCGCTCCAACAAACGCTGAAAAAGCCATTTTTCATCCAATTCTCCTTCCATGCTGTGAAACCTTCCAAGAATGATGGCCGAAACTCCATCAAACATGCGACTGGCTAGCCATTGATTCCAAAAACGTAAAACCCGAGGAGCATTTTCGTTCGTGTCTTCAAAAAAAAGGATGGATCCCTTCAAAGATTTGGGGATATAGGGAGTTCCAATCAAGTTGGTCAACACACTGAGGCAACCACCAAGAAGAGTCCCCCTGACAGGACCAACCTCTGAAAATGATTTAAGCTTCAACTCCCCATGCCAGGGACGTCCTTTTTGGAGCATGGAAAGCAGAAGGTCAATATCGGGCCCATCGCTCCACAAGGGAGAACCTGGCATTGGCCCATGCAAAGCAGGCCAACCCAAGCTCGTATAAAGTGCCAGTTGGATGGCTGAAATGTCCGAAAATCCCAATAGGATCTTAGGGTTCTGGAGTTTCAGATGATCCCAATCCAGCGTGCTGAGCAAATCACTTGCACCATAACCCCCTCTTGAAGCAATAACATAATGACAATCGCTGCATAAAGCCTGAAAAAGTTTGGAACTTCGCTCGTTTATCCCTTGAGGAGAGAAACGATCTCCTAACCCTTCATCATAAGTTGTAAAGTCTACCTGCAAACCAGCTTCACGAAGGGCCTGCAAGTTATGCAGGAAGCTTGTTTCATCTGCTCGACCTGAAGGTTCTAGAATGTTTGCTTTGTACATCATCAAGTTTAGTAATGAATCAACAATCGAATTATAGGATTCTATCAAGGCCTATAAAAGAATCCTGACATTGAAATGATATGATTATAAAAGAATATCTTTTCAAAACTTTTTTTCGTAAATTCTCAATAACTATTGCATCAAAATACTCATCAAGGATTTTTCAACATACGATCTTGCAATTACATAATTGAGGTTGAAGAACATTCTTGCATTAAATTTATCCAAAAAAGAGAAGTCATGCTAAAACACAAAATGTTTTCCTCTCATTCTACTTTCGTTTGGGATGCTCATGCAGGTTTTGAATCCCGACCTGATGCAGACCTTCAACAACTGAACCAGTGGTGTGAGAATGGCGTTGATTATCTGTCCGTAAATGTGGGATACGATGTTCGTTCATGGCAAAATACGATCAAAACATTGGCCAATTACCGTCATTACATCACATCGCATCCGGAAAGGTTTAAATTAGTCGAATGCTTCGAAGACATCGATACTGCAATTCAAGAAGGTCTGCTGGCGGTAAGCTTTGATATTGAAGGTATGGAATCCCTAGACGGTGAAATCAGGATGGTGAAGTTCTACTACGATCTAGGTGTCAGGCAGATGTTGTTTGCCTATAACTTGAACAACCGTGCAGGCGGAGGTTGTCACGATCAAGACATCGGCCTAACGGATTTTGGAAAGGAAGTGATCCAGGAAATGAACCGGCTTGGCATGTTGGTGGACTGTTCACATACCTCATACCGCACCAGTATGGAAGCCATTGAAACGTCCAGTGATCCCGTGATTTTTTCCCATTCCAACCCCAAAGCATTATGCGACCATCCGAGGAATATTGGTGACGATCAAATCCGTGCCTGTGCTAAAAAAAATGGCGTCGTCGGGATTAACGGTGTCAGTCAATTTCTAGACGGTACAACCGATCCTCTACGTTTTGTGGAACATATCCTTTACACTGCTGATGTAGCCGGTGCAGAACACGTGGGACTGGGTTTAGATTACGTAAAACCGCAGAATGACCTCAACGATCTTGTTCATGAAAATCAACGGTACTGGCCCTCGGAGCATTATGCCAGAAGCGTTACTTTCATGAATCTGGAAGCCCTTCCTCAAGTGGCAGAAGAACTCTTCAAAAGAGGAATGAAAGAACAGGAAATACGAGGGATCTTTGGGGCAAACTTTCTTAATCTTGCCAAAAATGTGTGGAAAGCCCCTCGTTTATGATCTCTGCTCAATCATTAGGGAAAGCTTTTTACAATCATTAGTCCTTAGCATCCTCTAGATGTGATCTGTTGAAATGATACCTCATTATTTAAAATTATTTTTTGATATACATGGTTTCACAAAAAATATATTTCCCTTTTTTTTCTTTATTTGTTTGATCAAGATTTCTATGGCTCATGCTATCCAGGTTGATCTTCATCTGGACACTCCCACTCAAATCTTCAAAAAGAAGATTGGATTAGACTCCCTCAGGGGATTGGAAGCGGGATTGCCTCAACTTAAAGCTGGAGGTACCAATATCGCCATGATGGTGCTATGGCCTCCACTCAAGTCGGATCACCTTAAACGGACCATGGATCTTCTTAGGGTGATGGAAAAAGAAATCCAACGTCTCGATGAAGTGGTGTTGATTCATAATCCCGATGAAGCACGAAACGCAGTCAAAGGATCAAAGATTGGAATCATGCTTTCATTGGAGGGAGCACATGGACTGGGTCATGAAAATTGGAAAAAAGTACTGGAAATCCTTCACAAAAAAGGGCTTTCTGCAATTGGAATCACATGGAGCTTTAGCAATCGTTTTGCAGGAAGTTCAGCAGATGAAGGAGGAGGCCTTACCCAAGTAGGTTTCGAACTGGTCCGGGAGTGTTTCCGTCGAGGTATAATCATGGATGTTTCCCATGCAAGCAGGGAAACAACCCTTCAAATATGTAGTCAGTCGCCGGTTCCAGTGATTGCATCTCATTCAGATGCATACTCAATCAAAGCCCATCATCGAAATTTAAGGGATGAAGAAATCCGTTGTATTGCAGAAACCGGCGGGGTAATCGGTCTTAATTTCCATGCACCCTTCATCGGCAAAGATGCTGACATAAAACTGGTGGCGGACCATGCAGACTACATTTCAAAGATCGGAGGACACCGATCTGTCGCATTAGGCTCAGACTTTGACGGATTTATTAAGAAACCTAGAGGTCTTGAAGATGCAGGCAAATTGAAGGCACTTTGGGATGAATTACGTTCCAGGGGTTGGAGCAAAGAACAAATCAAGGGGATTCAGGGAGAGAATTTTCTCCGGGCATGGAAAAAAGTTCTGGATGGATCAGAAGATAAAAAGAAATTTGAATAAGAAAGAACTTTACTCAATTTTTTTTGAAGAATAGTATAAGTGCTCTTTATTTTTGCTATCGTCATCCTCTCAATAGGAGATTTCATATGATCAGAAAAATGTTGAATGCTATTGTTGCCGTCTCAATGGCATCAAGCATGGTGATACTTGCATTTGTTCCACAGACGGAGGCCGCAAGCCGTAAAGATGTCCTCGTCGTGGGTATGGCCACCAGTGACCTGATTTCACTGGATCCTGCAAAAGCTTTTGAATTTTCTGGAGTTGGGCTCATCACCCAGATGTATGACCGTCTGTTGGACTTTCCTCCAGGAAGTTACGAAACACCTGAAGCATCTCTAGCAAAGTCCTGGTCCGTGGGCTCTGACGGTCGAACTTGGACCTTCAAATTGCGTTCAGACGCAAAGTTTCACAGTGGAAATCCAGTTACTGCAGAGGATGTTGTCTATTCCTTCGCACGGGTTGTTACGCTCAAGGACCAACCCTCATTCATTCTCACTCAGTTCGGTATCACTCCGGATTCACTCAAAGCCGTTGATCGTCACACCTTTCAGGTCACCTTGGATCAGCCCTATGCGGGAGGTATTTTTCTGGCGTGTCTGGCCGCAGGAGTAGCAAGTGTTGTTGATTCCAAAATCGTAAAACAGCATGTCAAAAATACCGACAAATACCCTAGTGGTGATATGGGGCTCACCTGGCTTTCAACAAATTCTGCTGGTTCCGGAAGTTTTATATTGAAGCAATGGGCAAAAAACGACCGAGTCGTCATCGATTCCAATGCAGATCACTGGGCCCATGTGCCAAAGGTGAAACGTGTTGTCATCAAGGAGATCAATGAAGCTACCAGCCGCAGGCTTCAGGTGGAAAAAGGAGATATTGACATCGCATGGGAACTTTTCCCCGATCAGGTGAAAGCCCTTCAGGGTAACCAGGATCTGAACATTCAGAAATTTCCTGGAACCACCATCTATTACATGGGAATCAATGTGAAAGCGGGTCCATTGGCAGACCCCAGAGTTCGAAAAGCGATCCGCTACGCCATTGATTATGATGGGATCATCAATAACATCATGGGGGGTGCAGCAAAGCAGATCAATACTTTCATTCCCGAAGGTTTTGCCGGATACACTTCCAAAATTTACTATCGACAAGACCTGAATAAAGCTAAAGAACTTTTAAAAGCCGCAGGGTTTGAAAACGGGTTTGAGATCGAAATGGACACAGGAGACCAGACTCCTAATCCAGAACTGGCACAGTCCGTACAGAATTCATTGAGGAAAATCGGTGTGACTGTGAAGATAAACACCTTGGTTTCAGCACAACTCTGGCCAAAATATCGTGCCCAAAAACATGACATGATTATGGCACGTTGGGGTCCGGACTATAATGATCCCCATACCAATGCGCAGCCATTTACGGATTATACCGCTCGTCAGCTCTCCTGGAGGAATGTTTATTACAATGAGTGGACTTCTGGTCTGATCAAACAGGCAGGTGTTGAAATGGATCAAAAACGCAGGATTGGTCTATATCAACAGGCCAATCAAGTGATTCAGGAAGATGGACCGTACGTCTTTCTGTTCCAACCTCTCTATCAATACGGGGTCCGCAGAAACATTGATGGTTTTTATCCTCCACCTAGCTTTGATTTGTGGAAACTTTATACCATCAGTAAGAACTGATCCTTTCCCTTCTTGGACTTCCCGATTATAAAATCGGGAAGTCCGTCTTCTTTCGATGCCCGCTTATCTGCTCAAAAGGCTAATCAGCCTTATCTTCACCATTGCAGGCATCGCGGTGGTCACATTTTTCATATCGTTAGTCGTCCCTTTGGACCCATTGGCCGCAATCGCAGGTCCACAGGCACCTCAGGAAACAGTCGAACGCCTGCGGGTACTCTATGGTTTTGATCAACCCCTCTACGTTCAATTTGGACACTATGTTTCCCGCCTTTCAGAAGGAAATTTGGGAATGTCGTTTCAAACCGGACGTCCGGTTTTGGATGATATCATCCAGTTTTTTCCTGCAACTCTGGAACTGGCCACTATCGCCCTGATCATTTCCATCGTTTCTGGAATCACACTAGGAGTTTTTTCTGCAGTCTATCGCAATTCCTGGATCGACCACTTTGCGCGTGTCTTCAGTCTGATTGGTGTCTCCATGCCCGTCTTTTGGCTCGGACTGGTTCTTATGCTGATATTCTATTTCAAACTCGACTGGCTCCCAGAACCAGGAAGGCTGGATATCATGTTGATCGAACCTGAGCGTGTCACAGGTTTTCTCCTGATGGACAGCCTCATCGCTCAAGACTGGGAAGTCTTTTATGACGCACTCATGCATCTTATTCTTCCGGGATCAGTGCTGGGACTCTTCGGGTTGGCTGGAATTGCCAGAATTGTCCGATCCAGCATGTTGGATGTGCTTTCGCAGGAATATGTCAAAACTGCAAGAATCAAAGGCCTTGCCGAACATTTGGTGATCGTCAGGCATGCACTGAGAAATGCTCTGGTCCCGACGGTCACTGTGATTGGCCTGACCTACGGAGGCCTGCTTGAAGGTTCCGTTCTCACAGAGACCATCTTTTCATGGCCCGGTTTAGGAAGATACCTCACTACAGCCTTCCTGACCCTTGATCTGAATGCAATTGTCGGTGGTACGATGCTTGTGGCTATGTCCTATTCCCTGGTCAACCTGGTCGTCGATTTACTTTATGCCTACCTCAATCCAAAAATCTCACTGGACGGCGAGGGATCTCTTTCATGACCGCCCAAAATTTAACCACCGTTGAAGTCCGGATGCTCCGAGCCGAATCCAGGAAAAGGGCTCTGCAGGACAGTTGGACTCTCTGGAAACGCAACCCCGTGACGATTGCGGGAACATTGATCATCCTTTCCCTGATTTTGATTGCCATGGTGGCACCTTGGTTGGCAACTCATGATCCTTTTGATCAAATTCTAGCGGACCGGCTCTTTCCTCCATCATTGGATTACTGGTTTGGAACAGACAACCTTGGAAGAGACATTTACTCCAGAGTCATCCACGGTTCTCGTTTGACCCTGATGATTGCCTTTGTTGTGGCTCTAATCAGTGGCCCCATTGGCTTGGTTGTTGGTGTATTGTCAGGTTATCTGGGAGGAATGGTCGATGAAGTGCTGATGCGCCTGTCTGATATATTTCTTGCTTTTCCCAAACTGATTCTGGCCATTGCATTTGCAGCAGCGTTGGAACCAGGACTCACCAATGCCATCATTGCCATATCGATTGCCAACTGGCCAAGTTATGCAAGGCTGGTTCGAGCAGAAACATTGGCAGTCCGTAACAGCGACTACATTGATGCAGTGAGAATCCTTGGCGCAGGACATTTGAGAATCATGATCTATCATCTGACGCCCATGTGCCTTTCAACCCTGATCGTCCGTGTTAGCCTCGATATGGGCACAATCATTCTCATTGCAGCCGGGCTTGGTTTTCTTGGTTTGGGAGCACAGCCTCCTGCCCCAGAATGGGGATTGATGGTCAGTGACGGACGGAACTACCTGGTCGATCAATGGTGGGTTTCCACCATCCCAGGCATCGCAATCTTAGTCGTAGTGCTTGGTTTTAACCTCGTGGGAGATGGCCTCAGGGATATTCTCGACCCACATCAAAGACAGAGCTGAAAAATGACCGAAACAGTTCCGTCTTTAATCCCCAAAAGTGAACCCATTGATTACTCCTCCACGAATAATGAATCTCAACCCCTCCTTACCATCCGGGACCTGAGGGTCCATTTTTATACCCTCCGAGGAACCGTGTATGCTCTCGAAGGAGTCAATCTGGACGTCCAGAAAGAAGAAACGATGGGGATTGTGGGAGAAACCGGTTGTGGCAAATCCATCACTGCACGTGCTGTACTGCGCCTTATTGATCCTCCAGGAAAGATCGTTTCAGGGACTGTAGAATTTGATGGCCAGGAGTTGCTTAATTTGCATCCAAAAGAAATGCGACGAATTCGTGGAAAAAGGATTTCCATGATCATGCAGGAACCTAGGATGTCCCTGAATCCGGTGATTCGTGTGGGAAATCAGGTAGCTGAAACGCTCTTGATTCACGAATCTGATTTAAGCCCCTCCGCCGCACGCAAGAAGGCTGAGGAAATGTTGCAATCCGTTGGTATCCCTGATGCAGGAAAGATGTCAAAAAGATACCCACATGAATTGAGTGGGGGGATGGCCCAACGTGTCATGATTGCCATGATGCTGGTCACTCGTCCAAAACTGCTGATTGCCGATGAACCCACTTCGGCACTTGATGTTACGATCCAGGCTCAGATTATTGACCTGATGAATGATCTGGTCCATGAACTACAGTCTTCTGTGATGATGATCAGTCATGACCTGGGGGTTGTAGCGGAAACCTGTGACCGAGTCGCGGTGATGTATGCAGGTTCTGTTGTGGAGCAAGGCCGGGTCGAAGACGTTCTGCACAATCCTCGTCATCCTTATACAAAAGGTTTGTTGCGCACCCTCCCAGATAATGCATCAGAAAACGAAGATCTCTATTCAATCAAAGGAAATGTTCCAAGCCTTTTTATGCCTCAACAACAATGCCGATTTGCACCCCGTTGTGAATTTTCCCAAGAAAGATGTTTTCAAGAAATCCCAGGTTCCTATCAAGTTGGAAACAATCATAGTGCAGCCTGTTTTCTCCATGAAAATGGAATCTGATGTTTGTGGTCCAATGCTAACAAAGATAATCAGTACAAATGTCATCTGTTGATTCAAACCCCTCCAGTCTGTTGGAAGTCAAAGATCTCCATGTTTATTTTCCAATCCGTGGTGGAGTGATGCGCCGTCAACTGCATACTGTCAAAGCAGTCAGTGGAGTCAGTCTGAATCTTGCTCAGGGTGAAGTGTTGGGATTGGTAGGGGAATCAGGTTGTGGCAAAACCACTCTGGGTCGTGCACTGGTCGGGCTTGCGCCTATGACTTCCGGAAGAGTTTTCTTCAATGCTAAGGAGTTGCATCACCAAAATGGAAAATCATCCAATCATGCAATGAAAATGCAGTTGATCTTCCAGGATCCATACTCGTCCCTGCATCCTCGCAAGCAAGTTCGCGACTTGGTGGGTGAAGGGCTTCTAATCAATGGTCTGGCACGGGTGGAGGAGTTGGATGAAAAAGTACTCGACATCCTCGAAAAAGTAGGATTGGGCGTCGATCACTTGTATCGCTATCCCCATGAATTTTCAGGGGGTCAAAGGCAAAGAATTTCCCTTGCCCGAGCCCTCATTCTGAAACCGGAACTGATCATTTTGGATGAACCAACATCTGCACTGGATGTTTCGGTTCAAGCCCAAATCTTAAATATGCTCAAAGGTTTGCAGAAAGAATACAACCTGACCTACCTATTCATTTCCCATGACCTGAGTGTGGTACGCTACATGAGTAGGAGGATTGGGGTGATGTATTTGGGAAATCTTGTAGAAATTGGTCCGACCCGGTCCGTATTTGAAAACCCCAAACATCCCTACACTCATTCTCTGCTTTCAGCATTGCCTTCAATAAAAAAAGGAAAGAGAAAAGAGCGAATGATTCTCAAAGGAGATCCTCCAACCCCCATTGACCCTCCACCAGGATGTCCCTTTGCAGACCGATGCTCAAATACCCAGGAAAAATGCCGCATCGAAAAACCAGTCCTTGAACCCTTGAAAAAGGAATCGTCTCAACTTGTTGCCTGTTTTTTCCAAAATGAAAATGTTCATTGAAATCCAAGAGTGTTATGGAAAAACAGTAAATTCCTATAAAGAAAAAACAACTGCTGTCTTGATTCAGTCATTGCTGGGTTCTCAATCCAAGACATTCCAAAAGTTCGACATGGACTTCACCCTTGAGTTCCAAAATTCCACGGGATTTTCCTTTTAATTTACCACGAACCGTCATCCAGGCATCATTCGAGATCAGGATTTCGTTTTTTTCGGTGGTATCACAGATACGGAAGGCGGTATTCAAAGTATGCCCAAGCATATCGAACTGGAGTGACTGACGGCCTACGATTCCCGCAACCACCGGTCCATAATGAATGCCAACATGAACATCCCACGGAGGATTCATGGCATTCGCCTTTTCCCTGAATAGAAAACCACATTCGACTGCGCTCATGACCGGCTCATGGTTGTCTCCAAGAATCCCGGAAGTGGCGACGATCGCATCCCCGACGGTTTTGATCTTTTCCATCCCGGTTTCCTCGATTGCAGACTCGAATCCTTCAAAAACATCCTGAAGGGTTTCCACCACCCTTTCAGGGGAATTCTGTTCACAAAATGGGGTGAAGCCCACCAGGTCACAAATGAGGATGGCGACATTGTCATAGCGTTTGGGACCGATATTGGAAGCAGATTTAATTTCTCCGACGGTTCCTTTTGGAAGCACCGAGTGGAGTAGGTCATTAGTCTTCTTCTTCTCCTCTTCGACCCGGCCCAGATAACTGGCTTCCAGATCACGCACCCTCTTCTTGTCCAGGCTGGAGGAGACCCGAGCATTGAGCAATGTTGCATTGATCGGCTTGGTGATATAGTCATCTGCTCCTGACTGAATACACTCTGCTGCGCTGTCCACATCATCACTGGCAGTGACCATGATCACAGGGATATGCCTCAAGTCTGGATCGGACTTTATTTGCTGAAGCACTTCCAACCCGCTGATGTCGGGCATCATCAAGTCCAGGAGGATTAAATCAAAAGTTTCCTCATAGACGATGTCCAAGGCTTCCTGCCCCCCATTGACCAAGACGATTTCTGAATAACCGTCTTTCTTCAGACGCCTTTGGAGGGTATAGCGGTTGTCTTCATTGTCATCAACCACCAGAATCTTTGGATTGTATTTGGCCATTACGGATCCAGAAATTTCCCGATTTTCCCCAGCAGCCTTTTGATGTCCACCGGCTTGGTATCATAATCGTCACATCCAGCTTCAATCGCTTTGTCCATATGTTCCTTCATCGCATGGGCCGAGAGGGCTATCACTGGAATTTGCTTGGTCTCATCATCATTCTTGATCAGACGAGTTGCTTCCCAACCGTCAAGCTCAGGAAGGCTTAAATCCATTAGGATCAGGTCGGGTTGTTCCGCTTTAGCCAGACGTACCCCCTCATTTCCGTCATTGGCAACAGAAATTTCGAAACCTTTCTTTTTCAACCTCTTGGTCAACATATAGATGTTGTCTTCATTGTCTTCGACGTAGAGAATTTTTTTCATAATGGTTTCATTTGGGCGAATGAAAGAAATTTTTTATCTCATTGATGATTTGTGAATTGCCGATATCGGATTTTTGAAGAACCCGAACCACTTCTCCGGAGAGGTACTGTTTTTCCTCATCGGTCAGGTCCGCACTGGTGATGACAATGACCGGAATTTGGCTTTGCAGGTCATTCCTGAATTTTTCCAGAAATTCAAAACCGTTCATGACCGGCATGATCAGGTCCAACAGAATGATATCCGGTACAACCCCTTCTTTGGAAAGGAGAGAAAAGGCAGCAGAACCATTTTCAGCTTCCAAAACCTCATATCCAGAGCGGGAAAGTGCTTCCCGCACACTGAGTCGCATGTCAGGATCATCATCCACCAGCATCACCTTTTGTCCGTCTCCTTCTCCAATCAACCCCCGTATCGACTGGATCAGTCGTTCACGTTCTACAGGTTTGGAGAGATAATCCGCTGCCCCCAGCGAAAAGCCTTTGTTTTTCTCATCCAGGATCGAAGCCATCACCACTGGAATCGATGAAACTTCAGGATCGGCCTTGAGGGAACGAAGCACGGACCAGCCATCCAGATCCGGCATCAAAATATCAAGTGTGATCAAATCCGGTTTAAGTGACCGGGCCTTATTGATACCGTCTTTACCATCGGATGCGGAATGGACTTCAAAACCATCCCGCTCCAACTGCCTGCGCATCAATTCCCGTACCGTTGGATCATCATCGATGATAAGAATCCTTCTGAAGGATCCATCTTTGTTCAGAGAATCCTCGGAAGAATTTTTGCTCTTCAAAGAAGCATCCTCAGGATTAGGTTTTACTCCTTTTCTCAAGTGCAGGGATGCCGTGAATTTTGTTCCTTTCCCCAATTCACTCTCAACGGTCACATCCCCCCCCATCAGACGACTTAACTGACGGGTGATGGTCAACCCCAAACCGGTCCCTCCATATTTTCTTGTGGTCGAACTGTCTGCCTGGGTGAAGGCCTGAAAGAGTCGCTGTTTCTGCTCCTCATTCATGCCGATGCCTGTATCATTGACGCTGATTTCGATTCGGTCGGATTCCACTTCCAGGATTTTTTGGACTTCAATTCGGACTTCTCCCTTTTCTGTGAACTTACATGCATTGGAAATCAGATTGAGGATGATCTGCCGGACGCGGGTCTGGTCAGCATAAATCCTGTCAAGATCGTCATCCATCTGAACTTCAATCCGGTTTGAATTCTTGTCTGCAAGGGGTTGGGTGGTTTGAATAATGTCTTCCACCATTCTTGCCAGACTGAACTCCTCCTCATACAATTCAATCTTGCCCGCTTCGATTTTGGATAAATCCAGAATGTCATTGATCAAGGCCAGCAGATGCTTGCTGGCATTATGAATGCGGTCCAGAGGCTCCAAATAATCCTCATTCTCATCATCCTCAGCATCCTCTTTGAGCATCTCCGTCAAACCAATCACGGCATTCAAGGGGGTTCTTAATTCGTGACTCATGTTGGCCAAAAATTGGCTCTTAGCCTGGTTGGCATTGTGAGCCTCTTCCCTGGCATTTAATAATTTTTCATTATTTAAGGTTAAATCTTCCTCTCTTTCTTTCAGTTCAGTAATGTCTGAAAAAATACTGATCAAACCTCCATTTGAGAGCCTTGTGTCGGCAATTTGATAATGAACCCCATCGCTTAGTTTGACTTTCCTAGTATCTCTGTTTGTTACTTTCGATCTTTTTTCAATCATCTGATTCAATAAGGCCTCTTTATTGATGCCCGTATCAAAATCAAAACCATCATTGTCAATATATTTTTTAATAGTTGGACGAAATTCCACCCCTTGATAAATATCTACACCGTATTTTTTAAAATTATTTTTCATGATTTGATTAAATGAGACTAATCGGTCTTGTTCATCCCAAATCAATATTCCTACTGGAATATTATCCATCGCATCAGCAAGAATTTTCTCTGCCGAATCCAATCTTTCCCTCAGTTGTTTTTCCTTATCTATATTTTCTATCAACCCGATCATCCGGATTGCACGGTTTTGATCATTCCATCGTGCTTTGCCCCTGATCCGATGCCATTCCCATTGATTGCTGTCATTGATGACTCTGGTTTCGAATTCTAAAACTTCCGAATCTTTTTTGAAATGTTTCACCAAAGTCTCTTTAAATCTTTGATGGTCTTTGATATCAATGAATTTAAAAACATCTGGATCGTTTGATGCGTCTAAAAACTGGGCGGGAATCAATGCCTGATTCGGATTGATGGAATAATCGATTTGTTTGTTTTCCAAATCCCAATCAAACACCACCCCATTGATCGCCTCCACCATGAACCCATACATTTCCTTTTGTTCTTCAAGTTCTTTTTCATGTTGTTTGAGTTCTGTGATATCACTCCCGATGGAAATATAACCACCATCTTTCATTTTTGATCGGATACCACGGTACCAAGTTCCATCCTCTCCCTCTAATTCGAATTGTGTCGAAACTTGATTAAACTGATGATCAAATTCTTTGTCCGCCCAAGTATTTATATCTTCATTTTCTGGAATTTCAAAAAATCCCTTTTTTTTAACTGCTTGAAAAGCAAAGTCCTTGAAATCCATTCCTATTCTTGCTTCAACTCCAAACATTTTTCTCCAAACTTCCTGACCCGCATTATTGATCTTTGATAATTTTTTTTCTCCATCCCAAATGACAATTGTATTTGAAACATTTTCAAGAATGTCATCCAGTCGTAAATCAGTTTTTTTAAGTTCCTCAGATTTTAATTTTTCTTCGTGGATATCTTGAATCAACCCATACATTTTCATAACATGACCTGAATCATCCATGATTCCTCTACCTCTTTGAAGAAACCAACGCCATTCCCCTTCATCTGATGGAATTCGGTATTCAGAAACAAAACCCTGAGTTTCATTTTTCAAATGCTTCTGTATTTCCAAAAGATAATGATCAACATCATCTGGATGCATTAAATTCAGAATTTGTTTTGAAGTTTCAGAAGCAATCAGATTAGTCGGTAAATTCAACTTTTTTACATCCTCAGAAAAAAAAATTTGATCCGTTTCCGCATCCCATTCATAGGCAAAACCGGACAAGGCTTCCATCGTAGCCGAATACCTTTGTTTATTCTCGGCCAATTCCAATTCGACTTTTTTCACTTCAGAGATATCTGTATTGAACTGAAGGATATAACCATTCGAAACCGGGGTATCCCTTACCTGAACCCAACTGCCCTTAGGAGAAAGAATGGTTAACTCCTGAGAATTGCCCGTCTCTCTTGCCAGTTTTCTGATTTCCTTTCTTTTTTCATAATGTTCCAAAGTAAACGTTTTAGAATCGAACAGACTCTGAGTGAATTCACTGAATTTGATGCCAACATCTAATTTACCACCTAGACTTGAAATGAGTTCCTGAGTCTCCTTATTTATGTATAACAGAACGTCATCAGGGTCCCATAACATGACCCCGGTCCTGTTGACATCAAAGGCCTCCATCAGAATGGCCGTGGTGTCCTTAGAATGATCCATTTTCAATCCCTTTTATTAAATTGCTTTCCCAATAGTTTCATCCGAGTCAATTCTTTGGGAAAGGATTAAAGACAATGACAAAGTCTCAACGCATCAAACATTGCAGACGGAATGTCACGACTGGACAAAGCGTCGCCTATTCGAAATAGTGCAAATCCTTCATCTTTCAAACCGGGTTGCGGAAAGCCTTGAATCAGAGCAGAAGTTTCCATAACCCCCTTGTTCGAAGACAAATCTTGTAACCCATCATAAAGATCGGTAATTGGAACTGTCCCGTATTCTATCACCACGGAATCTCCTTCAAACCGCAAAATTTCGCCTGTCAATTCATGTGCGAAAATCCCGAGCAGATTGTTTCCGGATCGTTCAACAGACACGAGGCTTAATTCGGCATGGGGTAAAATACCCTCTTCTGCAAATCGTTTCCTCCAAATGACCCGTTCCGCATAAACAAGTTCTTTTGCGAGAACTTCATCCAACATGACATAGTGAACCGTTTTTCCGGCATGTTTCGAACGTTCGGCGACCATTGGTGCAGCCTGACGCCCCGTGCCATCGTAAATGATAACCCTAGTTCCGAGTGAAGCATTGCCACTGATTGCATCCCAACTGCTGATGCAGTGCTCGGATCCTTGAAACCCTTCCAGGTTTGGGATCCCACCCGTTGCTATAATCACGATGCTGGGAGATTCAGACATCACATCCTCGACCTCTGCATAGGAATTGAGGCAAACATCAACATTTAGTCGTTCTAGTTCCTGTTTGCGCCATTCTACAATCCCATTAAGATCACGTTTCCAATCGCTCCTCTCTGCCAGACGGAGTTGTCCCCCGAGTGCATCGGCAGCCTCAAAAAGTTTCACCTTATGTCCTCGTTCAGCACAAACACGGGCTGCTTCCAATCCTGCGGGTCCTCCTCCTACCACTACCACTTTGTGAATTGGACCCGGGGTCTTTTCCAGGGTCTGGGGCCAGAAACGTTCACGACCTGCGGCAGGGTTATGGATGCAGGTTGGGCGACGGTCTCCCATGCAGTGTGATGTCCCAACACAGGGGCGTATGCGATCTTCCTCACCACGTTTGATCTTGTTGACAATCTGAGGATCCGCAATATGCGCGCGCGTCATGGCCACCATGTCCAAGAGTCCTTCCCGGATGGCATACCTTGCCGTGGCAATGTCCGAAATTTTGGCTGCATGAAAAACCGGCAACCCGACCTCCTTTTTGAAGGAAGCAACCCGATCCAACCATGGTGCACCAGGCATCGCCATTCCCGGCATGCATTCATTGGCTAGGGCCAACTCCGTATCGATCCGTCCAAAACTCAAATTGAAAAAATCGAAGAGGCCTTCTCTCTCAAAAACACTTGCAATCTCAAGTGATTCTTCGAAAGTTGAACCTCCTCCCTCACTTTCGTCAATGCTCATACGGATACCGATGATGAAGTCGGCACCAACCCGATTACGGATTTCCTCATGCACCATCAGGGCGAATCGGCATCGGTTTTCGAGACTTCCTCCAAATGCATCGGTTCGTCTGTTGGTGAAGGGAGAGAGAAACTGTCCGATGAGGTGACCGTGTGACATGGTTTCCAAACCGTCCAAACCACCTTTTTCCGCTCGCACCGCAGCATCTCCAAAAGCTTTGACGATCCTGTTGATATCATGGCGGTCTATCTCTCGGGGTATGGACCGATGACCCGTCTCACGCAGGACCGAAGGTGCCAGGGTAGGCAACCAGTTTTGGGTATAGGTTTCAGCACGACGACCAAGATGCGTCATCTGGATCATGATTGCTGCCCCTTCAGCATGGATCCTGTCTGAGAATTGTTGAAGGTAAGGAATGACGGAATCGACTGAAACATTCAGCTGATTTGAAGACCAGAGGGAATCTTCAGCAATGTATGACGAACCACCAAACATCGTCAGGGCAAGCCCTCCCTTAGCCTTCTCTAGATGATACCGTTGATAGGTTTCTCCAGGCATGTGATTGAAATCACCCAATCCACAGGCATGACTGGTCGACATCACACGATTTCTGAGTATTAAATTTTTGAGTTTAAAGGGTTCGAGTAGGGGATCTGAAACAGAATTGGAAAAATCCATGAGGCGCCCAGGCTATTTCTTAGATAAACAAATAGAAGAATGGGATGACTGGATTGATATGCCCTGATTAAGAGGTCCAAGTCAAATGTTTGTTAGTCAGGTCCATGGGAAAATGAAAAAATAGTATCGTAAAAAGAATAATTTCATGCCTACAAAACAATTTTCCATCATCGATTAGAGTTTGATTGTGATCGCTGAATGAAGAAATAATTCTTCGGTTCTAATCCAGTGCAACTGAAAAATAGTATCCATGTCCTTAATTGCTTTTTGAGACCTCCAGGAACCCTTGAAAATAAAAAACCCAAGCAATGAACCTGTCGATGCAAATGAACGGCGTGCCAAGAAACCCGTCATATGCTACGCCCCCTCCGCACTTCCGCCAAATCAAATTGACCTGCTTCAATCCATCCGGGGAAGCCTGACTCTAGACGATGAGGTGATCGTTCCTCCACGTGAAGCCGAGTGCTTCGAGGTTCCGGCCGGGCATTTCTTCAGAATCATCAGTCATGAAGGCCCTCAAGTAGGAGACCTCAACTTATGGGCCAAGGAAAATCTTGCAGAAAAATTCTATTCCGGCAAGACCCGAGCTCTTCACGGGACCCATCTTTCCACAGGAGATCGAATGTGGTCTTCATTTCCTTACCTTCGTCCATTGATCACCATTACCCATGACAGCCTGGACTGGTATGGGTTTGACGAAGACGGAGCTTCGGTTCATGACGTGATTGGAACCCGTTGCGATCCCTATACGGCCAAACTTTTATCACGTGTGGATTACCATCACTGCTGTCATTCGAATCTCATACGGGCACTATCAAAATTTAAGGATTGCTCCTCAACAGAAGCCGAAAAATATGTGCATGATGTCCTCAACGTCTTCATGTGCACCGGATTCACCCTGGATACCCATCAGTATTTCATGAAAGCAAGTCCTGTCAGGCCCGGTGACTACCTGGAATTGTTTGCAGAAATCGATTTGCTCTGCGGACTTTCCTCCTGCCCTGGAGGAGACTGTTCTGAAGAACATTCTTCCGATCATGCTCAGTGCTTTCCCCTCAAAGTAGAAATTTTCAGCCCGGAATCAAGTTCTCTTGAAAAATGGATCCCTCCTGCCCCCTCTGCGTATAATCGAATGCACCAAGATATTGAATCATGATCCAGTTCAGGATCCCTTCATCATATGAACTGTTTGAGAACTAAAATCTCAGCTTTCTTTCTTACTCCTATGTTTTACAAATGAATCTGGTACTTGAAGTCCAAGACGTCTCCAAAATTTATGGAGACGGAACGAAAGCCCTCGACCATGTCAGCCTGGAAGTAACAGAAGGTGAAATTCTCGCGCTTTTGGGTGAGAACGGAGCCGGCAAAACAACCCTGATCGGGACCATCTGTGGTATGGTCCAGCCTACTTCGGGCAGGATCCTGGTGAATGGCATTGACGCCTGGAAAGATTACCGGGAAGCCCGCTCAAAACTGGCACTGGTGCCCCAGGAAATTGCACTCGATCCCTTTTCCACGGTTTATCAGACAATCCGTTTTGCACGAGGTTATTTCGGCAAAAAACATCATCCTGATTTCTTTGAAAAAGTTCTGAGGGACCTTTCACTGTGGAACAAGAAGGACAACAAGGTGATGGCCCTTTCCGGTGGAATGAAGCGCAGGCTCTCCATCGCCAAGGCCCTGATGAACGAGCCCAAACTGCTTTTCCTGGACGAACCTACTGCAGGAGTCGATGTGGAACTGCGTAAGAGCATGTGGGAGATGGTTCATGAATTAAGAAAGGGCGGGATGACGATCGTACTCACAACCCATTATCTGGAAGAGGCAGAAAAGCATTCCGACCGAATCGCCTTTATCTCAGAGGGTTCGATTAAATTGGTGGAAGAAAAAGAGGATTTGATGAACAAATATTCCGGTATGAGTCTGGAAGATATATTTTTCGAATTGTTCAGCAACAAAGAATGACATGAAGATCAATCTGATTGGGATCTGGACCGTCTACCTCAAAGAAATGACGCGAACTTCCAGAGTAATAGGCCAGACCATTATTTCACCGGTGATCACGACAACCCTTTATTTCGTGGTTTTCGGAGCCGCCGTCGGGTCGAACATCGATGAACTTCAAGGAGTCTCATATGGGGCTTTCATCATGCCCGGGTTGATCATGCTTTCACTGACGACCAATTCCCTGACGGCTTCTTCAAGCGGAATCTATTTCCCAAAATGGACTGGAGTGATTTATGAACTGCTGACCGCACCCCTCTCCTATTTTGAAATCTGCCTGGGCTACGTGCTGGCGGCAACCACCCGAGCCTTCATCATCGCGGTGATCATCTTTCTGGTTTCCCTGTTTTATGTCGATCTCACCATGAAGCACCCATTGTTTTGTCTTTTTTTCGCTTTCATCACCACCCTTTCCTTCGCATTGTTCGGGTTCGTCATCGGTTTGGCGGCCAATTCCTTCGAACAGTTGACGCTGATGCCAAATTTTGTCATCACCCCGCTTTCGTTCCTCGGAGGGATTTTCTACAACCTGGAAATGCTCCCTCCTTTTTGGAGAAACGTTTCTGTGTTCAACCCCTTCGTCTACATGAACAATGGTCTGCGTTATGGTTTTTACGGGATCACCGATGTCGATCCAGGGCTTTGCGTCATCGTGATTTTCCTCTTTACCGCCCTCAACCTCTCCATAACCCTCTGGATCTTCCATACCGGTTTCCGCTTAAGGCAGTAAATGAATTTATGGAATTTAGCAACGGTGGGAACTCTTGGAAAGACTCAGCCTTGATACCACTCCAAGATTAAAATTCAGGACATCACTTCGGCAATGGCCTGAACCATAAGAACTTCTTTAGACCAGTTTCTGCTTTCCAATCGGAAGTTTACGTATCCTTTTTCCCGTTGCTGCAAAGATGGCGTTGGTGATAGCTGGAGGAATTGGCATCAAAGAACCGTCAATTCCCCTAACATCTTCATCACTTTCAATGATAGTCACATTGATTTCCGGGCAAACTTTCATTCTCGCAATTTTATAATCATCATAGTTTGATTGCGAAACACGACCATCATGGAAAGTTATTTCTTCCTTGAGTGCTACCGATATTCCCATTACGACGGATCCTTCAACTTGTGAAAGGACTATATCAGGATTAATGATCTTTCCGAAATCTACAACGACGTCAACTTTTTCAATTTTAAGTTTGTTTCTCTTCCCGATTGCGACTTGAACAACAGAGGCGACAATTCCCTTACCTATCATTTGTGTAAGAGCGATTCCCTTCCCCTTTCCGTCTGGTAATTTTTCACTCCAATTGGAAACCGTATTTAATTTGTCTAAGACATGAATTAATCGTGGATGATTAGAAATCAATTTCTTTCTATATTCTAAAGGGTCGGATTTTGATAAGAATGCACACTCGTCTATAGCGCTTTCAAGAAAGAAATTATTGCTTAAAAAAACTGTTCTCCAAAAACCATTTGGAATTCCGAAGTCGACATGCTCGTATTTTACATCTACGTTTTCTATATCATAATAATGTTTTACTCCAAATTTGGTGGAGAACTTTTTATTAATAAAATGAGTATGTGCTGTTTGATAATGACTGAATGGGTCAAAATCCAGCATTGAAAATAATTTGTAACGACGATACCAATGTGAAGGTTTGACAAATTGATTCATCAATTGTTTGGGTTGTCCATCTTTATCCAAAGATATTTGGAAACGACTCTTGCTACCAGAATGATAATAACCATGTTGAATATCTTCTTCACGGCTCCATAAAATCTGTACAGGTTTTTTGATTGCTTTGGATACAATCAAAGCTTGTTCCACGAAATCAACTTCCAACCTTCTTCCAAAACCACCTCCAATGGGCATAGTATGAATGATAATGTTTTTTTCACTCAATCTTGTAATTTTTTTAGCTTTTTCTAATGTCCAAGTTTGAGCTTGAGTTGGAGCCCAAATTTCACATTTCTGATCTGTAACAAAAGCAGTACAATTCATTGGTTCTATCGCGGCATGACTGAGATAAGGAGTTTCATATTCCAGTTCTAATATATTTTCCCCTTTTAATTGTTTTTTTCCAATTTTATTTAGAGTCTCATCAAATTTTTTTCCAATAATTTGACTATTGATCCCTTCAGAATTCCCTCCATGGTAGTTAAATTTTAAGCATTCTGCCCCCTTAATTGCATTCCATGTAGAATCTGCAACGATTGCGACCCCATTCGGTATTTCTATGATGTCTTCAACACCTTTAAGTGACATGACTTCTGCTTGATTGAGAACTTCCAATGATCCGCCAAATACTGGTGACTGTTTAATCATTGAAAATCTCATACCAGGCAATCTGATATCCGTACCGTATATGATTTTTCCGTTAACTTTGGATGAAGTATCTAAGCGTTTAATCTTTTTTCCGATTATTTGATATTCGTTGGGTGATTTGAGTTTAGGGGATTTAGGGAATTCGAGTTTTGAGGCAATATCAATTAAATTTCCATATTTAATGGTATTTCCTGTATGGACATGTTTTATTATCCCGTTTTCTGCAATGCATTCATCTTGTCTTACATTCATGAATTCCGCCCCAGACTGGAGAAGTAATTCTTTAGATCCGGCACCTATATTGGCTAAAAGCTCTTTCCAAACATGAATTCCATTTGAACCTCCTGTAAATTGCGCACCTATACTACTCCTGTATATATCATTATGTGATCCTGTGATCACCTTGATGTCTTGGAGATTACATTCTAATTCTTCAGCAATAATCATTGCATGGGCAGTATGGGTTCCTTGGCCCATTTCTGAAACCGGACTAATAATGGTTATTTTGTTGTCCTTTGAAATACGGACAAATAAGCCTAAATTTTCAAATTTTTCATCTAGGCTACTGATTTTAGGGGGAGAATGAATCCTGCAACCCACCAGCATGGTTGCAGTACCAATGGAAGTGACTCTGATGAAATTCCTGCGGTTTATTTCTTGTAAACCTGTAGGCATCTCAATTTTGTTTTAAATTAAATAAAAACTTTTCTTCACTAAATTCAAAACTTTTCTTCACTATTTCTGAGTTCGATAAAATTAAAGTTTAGGCTAATTTTTGTTTTCCAATGGGTAATTTACGTATGCGTTTCCCAGTAGCAGCAAAGATGGCGTTGGTGATGGCTGGTGGTGTTGGGGGCAATCCGGCGTCTGAACCAGTAGGTTCGTAATTGCTATCCATAACTCGGACATTGATAGTTGGAGCATCTTTCATCCTTGCAATCTTGTATTCGTCATAGTTGCTCTGCTCCACCATTCCGTTTTTAAAGGTGATCTCTTCTTGGGTCGCAATCGAAATACCCCAAATGACACAACCTTCAACCTGAGCTCTCAAAGTATCAGGATTGACGTACTTTCCAACATCAATAACGCAATCGACATTGTGTACCACCAATTTACCCCGCTTATTCACGGAAACTTCTGCAACTTCTGTGCAAACACTCCCCTGAAAATTACATATTGAAATCCCCCTGCCGTGTCCTTCAGACAGCGGACTGCTCCAGTTCGAATCCTCTGCAACTTGTTCCAAAGCTTTCTTGAATCTTGGGCTATTCTTCAGCAGTTTCATTCGATACTCAAAGGGGTCATCTCCCGCAAGATGTGCGGATTCATCAATTGCACTTTCGAGATAAAACGTATTTTGAAACATGAAGGAACGCCACCAACCTAAAGGAATCTCCAAATCCACTGATGTGTGATCAAAATTCACTCCCTCAAGATCATAATGAGGTTTGAATTTTGGAGCAAAGACAGAAGCTAAAGAACTGGACAATCCCGAGTGTGCACTACTCGAATATGCCATGGGGTTTACATCGATCATGTTCAAAATTGGACTATTTTGTACCCATTGTGATCCTGCAGCTTGCTGGTTTTCCCATTTCCTGGGCATACCATCCTCTCCAAGGCTGATCTGGAAGCGGCTTCTGCTGGTAGGATGATAATAGTCGTGCTGAATGTCTTCTTCACGGGACCAGAAAACCTGAACCGGTTGTCCTAACTCCTTTGAAAGAACGACGGATTGTTCCACAAAATCTTCTCCCCACAATCTAAATCTTCCTCCAAAACCGCCTCCAACATAGGTCGTGTGAACCTTGATCTGATCTTCAGAGAGTCCCGTCGTATCCTTGATTTTGCTCAATGCATTGGACTGAAACTGAAAAGGAGCCCAGACTTCGCAAGAAGTTTCAGAGACCGAAGCCGTACAATTCATCGGCTCAATCGCAGCATGACTTAGGAATTGGATTTCATAATCCAGATCCAGTGTGTTTTTCCCCTCAACTTCAGCTTTTCCCATTTCATCCAAGGTGGAAGTGAAAAGCTGTTCAAGCTCTTCGCTGCCTAAATTATGTGTTTTTCCACCTTCGAATTGAACTTTTAATGCTTCTAATCCCTTTTGAGCATGCCAGGTAGAATCTGCAACTACAGAAATCCCATGAGTGATTGGCAAAACAGCTACCACGCCCTTCACAGACATTGCAGCATTCTTATCAAAAGTAGTGACCTTTCCTCCAAAAAAAGGGGACTGGCTGACAGCCGCATAAAGCATTCCTGGAAGGCGGACATCGGTGCCATAAAGTGCACTGCCGTTGACCTTTTGTGGAGTGTCAATTCGTGACATCGGTTTTCCGACAAAACGGTACCGATCTCTTGATTTCAATCTTGGACTTGAAGGAGGGTCCAGTTTGGAGGCAGCTTCAGCAAGTTGCCCATAGCTCAATTTTCGGTTGCTTGGCTGATGGAGGACAAAACCGTTTTTGGCTTCACATTCTTGGACAGAGACCCCCATTTTGTTGGCGCCAGCCTCAATAAGTATCTCACGAGTTCCTGCTCCTATTTCTGCAAGCCGGTCCCACCACATTCTGATTCCACGGTTACCACCTGTGGATACATCGGAACTTGTATTGTATTCAGAACGAATGGTGTGAGTGGTGACCACTTTGATGTTTTCCCATTCAGCATTCAGTTCCTCTGCAATGATCATCGCATGGGCCGTATGAGTACCTTGCCCCATCTCTGAAGTTGGGCTGATAATGGTGATGCTGTTGTCCTTGGATATTCGGATGAACAATCCTAAATCCTCCGTTTTGGCCATTGGAGTACTGAGGTTTGGATTGGACTGGTAACTGCATCCGACCAACATCCCTGCACCAGCAATGGTTGTCACCTTCAAGAAGGTACGTCGGTTCATGTTTGTATTTTTCATGAGGCCTCCTTCGTCATTTCTGCTGCACGATGGATGGCTTTTCTGACCCGAACGTAGGTTCCGCAGCGGCAGAGATTGAGCATCCCTCGATCGATGTCCTGATCCGATGGGTTCGGTTTCCGTTTAAGTAGGGAGACAGCACTAAGAATTTGACCGGATTGGCAGTATCCGCATTGAGGAACTTCTTCTGCGATCCATGCCTGTTGGACAGGATGACTGTTATCTTCGGAAAGCCCTTCGATCGTTGTGATTTCCTTCCCAGCAACTTCTTCTATCGTCACTCCACAGGAACGAACCGGACGTCCCTTGATAAGCACCGTGCAGGCTCCACATTGTTGAATCCCACAACCGTATTTGGTCCCCGTCAGGTTTAGGGTGTCCCTTAGAACCCACAGAAGAGGAGTATCTGCTTCCACATCAACCTGATGCTTTTTGTTGTTGATGGTAAGTTCAATCATTTAGCTCCTTGATAAGTTTGTTTCCAACACATTTTTTTAATCATCCATTACTCATTTGAAAATTCAAGAAAAATGAATTTATCTTTTTATTAATCATGATTTTATAAAAATTAAATTTTTCTTTTTGATCTCTTTTATTTGTAATAATATTCATGTATCCATTCGTCACCCAATAATCGATCGAGTAGAACTTTAACTTAAAGCTTGACTCAACAAGTCAGATATGGGCTCATGCCTTCTGTTTAGAAACCTTTTTCCATGAGTAAAATGCTGAATTTAAAACATAATTTATTATTAAGAACTCTAGTCTTAAGTAGTTTAATTTGGATTTGTGTTTCAATTGTGATCCAGGCTGGAGAAACCCCTTCCGTAGAAGGAACCAAGGTTTATTTCATCAATCTAGAAGAGGGTCAGACGGTAAAAAGCCCCTTTCTGGTTCAATTTGGACTGACCTCAGAAATGGGAATCGCTCCCGCGCTGGCAGACTGGCCGGACACCGGGCACCACCATCTGATCATCGATGCTGCTACTCCCAATCCAAATAAAGCCATCAGCAATAAACACCTTCACCTAAGCCTGGGCCAGACAGAGATTTTTGTTAAATTACCTGCTGGGAAACATACACTTCAGGCGGTATTTGGTGACTATTCCCACGTTCCACACGATCCGCCAGTGATGTCAAAAGTAACAAATATCATCGTTGAATAAGGCTTCCTGATGACAAAAAATCGTCTGACAATTGACCTCCAACTTGCGTTATTTGTGATGATCGGAGCGCTTATCTCCCTTGCCGCCCTCTCCTTTGTGCTGATTCGGATGCAAAGCGGTTATGCAGAAAGTCAGTTCATTGAACGCCATGAAAGGCTGACGAGTTTAATGGCCAGTGAAATGGCTCCGGCTCTTCATTTAGGTGATGGCCGCATCATTGGGAAAAAGGTGAAAGCTTTCGTCGCTACTTCTGAAGAAAACCTGATTCTACTCAAGGCTTTTGACTTAGAAAAGAATGATGTTTACGAGATCAGGAAAAGCGAGGACACCCCGGCTTTGAAACAAATCCTGAAAAAGAACTTTAAGGATTTGAGTGAGGGAGAAAGTTTCATCAAAGAATTCGAGGATTCTTTGGTGATATTCAAACCTGCTATTCTTCCAGGGGAAGAAGTGGGAGGATTCATCGGCATCCTCTGGAGCAAGCATCAACTTCAGGAATTGGAGTGGGAACTTCTGACCACGGCCCTGATCTTTAGCTTTGCCGTTTTGTTGCTCTTAAGTCCACTGACGATTTTTCTGATTCGCAGGTTGATCACCAGGCCGGTGAGCGAGATGGTAATGATGATCGATCAAGGTTCCAAGGAAATAGCTGATGCTAACAATGAATTGTCGAATCGAACCCAACGTCAGAGTTCATCTCTGGAGGAAACCGCGGCTTCGATGGAAGAGATGTCGAGCATCGTCCAGAACAATGCCGACGAAGCCAAGAACGCATCCAGCCTGGTTCGCAACACACGCGGAACCGTCGATTCGAGCCGTGAAAGCCTCCTCGAAGCCGTCCACCGGACTATTGAAACCAATGAACGGATACTGGATGAACTGCAGACAACCAATACCCGTGTCGTGGAAGCGATGGCGGCCATCAGCCAAAGCTCCCAAAAAATCTCAGGAATCATCACTTTGATCAACGATATTGCTTTTCAGACCAACCTGCTTGCCCTCAATGCTTCGGTTGAAGCGGCCCGTGCTGGAGAACACGGGAAAGGTTTTGCCGTGGTGGCAACCGAAGTCCGGAAACTGGCTCATCGTTCCGCTAAGGCTTCTTCAGAAATTGGCAACCTGATTGAATCCAGCCTACAAAGCATCAACAACGGCAGGGATTTTGTCGAGAAAAGTGATGAAGCCTTGGGCAGCATGAAGAAAGAAACCGAAGAAATGCTTCAGAATTTAAAAAATCAAAGCAACGAAAACCTTGAAGCAATCCTTAGAGCCGTGATTGAATTCTCAGAAATGATGGACAACATTGAAGCTGCATCCCAGGAACACGCCAGTGGAATCAACCAGGTCAATCAGGCCATTTCTGATATGGACCAGATGACTCAGGAAAATTCTTCGATGGTGGAACAGAACGCAGCCGCCAGCAAAAACATGGCCCTGGAAGCAAAACGGCTTCGGAAAATGTTCACCTCCAGTCAAAACACAAATTATGAATTCCTGCAGGTCTCCAACCAAAACTTAACTCAAGGCATCGACCAGGGGCCCTTAGCGACGCGAAAAAGCCTCCTCCTGAAAAATGAGGAATACCAAATCAACGATCAAAAAACACAACTTGGACTGCCAGGAAACACCAAATACACGGAAGATTTTAAGTGAAGTCCTGGAAATAATTTTGTTAATAAATCCAATTGTTTTTTTAACAAAATAAAACCTGGATAAAAAATGTTGAGCATTATCATCAATCAAAAAAAACACCTACTAGATATTAATCCGGATATCCCTCTACTCTGGGTACTTCGCGACCACCTCAAACTGCATGGTACCAAATACGGCTGCGGCATCGAGCAGTGCGGCGCCTGCACCGTCCACATCGACGGTCGTGCCGTGCGCTCCTGCGGTATCACCGTGGGTGAAGTCGCGGGCAAGACCGTCACCACCATCGAAGGACTCTCCCCAGACAACAGCCATCCCGTCCAGAAGGCCTGGACCGAGGTGGACGTACCCCAATGCGGTTACTGCCAGACCGGCATGATCATGGCGGCCGCCGCTTTGCTTGATCGAGACCCAAAACCCTCCGACAAGATCATAGACAGAAGCATAACAAATATCTGTCGCTGTGGAACCTACAACCAAGTCCGTGAAGCCATTCATCGTGCCTCAGTATTTAAAGAGGACCTATGAAAGTCATCCAGCTCAACCGGCGAAACTTTATCAAGTCCTCCACCCTAGCTGGCTGCGGGCTGACTCTCGGCCTCTCCGGAGTTGTTAAACACGCCACAGCAGACGCAGGCTCGGGCCTGCCGTCCTACCTGCACATCGCTCCTGACGGGGGCATCCACCTTGGGGTGCCCAGCGCTGAGATGGGACAAGGTACCCACACCACGCTGGCCATGCTCCTGGCCGAGGAACTGGAAGTGGATATGTCCCAGATTCGCCACATCGAAACCCTCCACCATCCTGATTTCAAGCATTCAACTTTAAGGGAGTGGACCGATTCCGCTCTGAATGTTCAATTGACTGGGGGCAGCATATCGATTCGAGCCTGGCATCAGCCCTTCCGGAAGATGGGAGCAACAGCAAGAGAACTTATCTGCAGAGCTGCCGCTCAGAAATGGAATGCGCCACTGGACGTTTGCCAGGCTACTAATGGTCGTATCATGCATTCTGGGAATGGTCAAAGTCTGAGCTATGGTGAACTGGCAGGTGCGGCTTCAAGGCTAATGCCTCCAAAAAATCCGAAGCTAAAAGCTGCGGGGCAGTTCCGTCTTTTGGGCAAACCTGTTCCTCGCTGGGATACCCCGGCCAAGGTCGATGGCACCGCTGTCTTCGGTACAGATGTGGACCTTCCTGGAATGCTTTACGGCACGGTCAAACACTGTTCGGTTTGCGGGGACAAAATCATAGGAGTTGACGATACCAAGGCGAAAGCGGTGTCAGGCGTGATCGCCGTCATACCCCTCGAGGATCAGGCGGTCGTATGTGCCAACTCCACCTGGGCGGCGATGCAGGGAGCCGAGTTACTTACCTTTCAAACAGCAGGAGGGCAGAAAGACTTAAATGACGGAAATATCTTCCAGCAATTCCGGTCCGATCTCTCTAAAGATGGAGTACCTGTTGCCCATCGTGGTAATCCTGACCTGGCAATGGACAGAGCGGCTCAGGTCCTCGAACTGGAATACGAATCCCCTATGCAGGCCCATGCCGCCATGGAACCGCTATGTGCCACCGCCAGCGTGACACAGGAAGGTTGTGAGGTCTGGGCTCCTACTCAATCGTCTGATTTTGCCATGATGATGGCCATGGGGGTAACGGAATTGTCTCCAGAGAAGATTAAAATCAATACGACCTATCTAGGCGGTGGTTTTGGACGAAAGGTTGAATATGATTTTCTTCTAGCTCCGCTTGTGGCCTCGAAGGTGCTGGGGAAACCGGTGAAGGTGACATGGACACGCGAGGAAGACACCCGTCACGATTTTTTTCGTCCACCTTTTCTAATGAATCTGCGTTTTGGTTTAAACTCCAATGGGATGCCTGATGGGCTGAACGTGAAACTTGTTGGACCAGCTGTCAGCAGACGCTGGCAGATGCCTCCACCTTGGCTTGAAAAAAACGGGTATGACTGGGTGGTAACCATAGGTATGTTCGATGGTTACAACTTGCCAAACCGTGTCCCGGATTTGTCAAAGGCTTATGCCATTCCCAACCTCAAGGTGGACTTTGTGCCCTCAGACATACATGCCCCAACGGGAGCCTGGCGTTCCATCGGAACCTCTCATAACACATTTGCTCTGGAGTGTGGCCTTGATGAAGTGGCTCACGTAGGAGGGCACGATCCCTTCGATCTAAGAAGAACACTACTGACCCACAACCCAAGAGCTCTGGCAGTATTCGATCAAGCGGAAAAACTTTCTGAGTGGGGCAAGGCTCTGGAAGGACGATTTCAAGGCATGTCCTACACAGACTACCTTGAAACTTATCAGGTACAGGTGGCTGAGGTTTCCGTGAACAAACGTGGTAAGGTCACGGTCCATAAAATCACCTGCGTAGCCGATTGCGGGCAGGTCTTCAACCCGCACATCGCTAGGCAGCAATTGGAGGGTGCTATCCTCTATGGACTGACTGCAACACTCAAGGGCGAGATCAACGTGCAGAACGGGCAGGTCGTACAGAGCAACTTCGACGACTACCCGATGCTCAAGCTCAAGGATACGCCTGAGATCAACGTGCATCTGCTGGAAAACAATGAGGCACCCGGAGGAATTGGAGAAGCAGGAACTCCTTTGATCGGACCTGCGGTGGCGAATGCAGTCTTTGCCGCCACAGGGCATCGAATTCGAAAGCTTCCCATCCACCGTAAAGACATCATATGAATCTTATGCTGAGCAACTTATCTAAAATTATTTTTTTTGATCCATAGTATTTATTTAACAAACAATACATTCTTTTATCCTTCTCCTTAATTGGGCAAACCATGAAATATAATATTTCTAAAAACTGTCTAAAACTCCATGATTCTCTTTCCCTAGAGAATGTTGGGGAATTGATAAAAATGTTTAATGAGGAACTACCCCCCAAATCAAAGAAATTGGTAGTGGATTTGAAAGAGATCGAGTCAATCGATACCGCAGTAGTCCAATTTTTCATAAATTTCAAAATTAATCTTGAAAAACAAGAAAAAAGCGTTCATTTCATTAATTTATCAGAATCGCTGAAAAAAGATATCGACCTTCTCAGTCTTGAAGATTTTTTTGATGAGACATCTCATTCAGGAGTAAAATAAAATTACCACTAATCACGATCCGAGGTAAATTATTCCTCATTTTTCTAATCAATTCCCTGGTCACTCTATTTATTTCAGGTCTTGTGATTAATTCCTTTATAGGTTTATCCAGCAATCTTCAAAACAGTTCTGAAATATTATCCGAGTATGAAACAAATTTGGAATCAATTCGTATTGAGCAATCAAAACTCAAAGGCCATACATAGTCCTTTTCTTAACGTAAAAAAATGACTGTTCAAAATCGAATTAATTACCTCAACATGCCTTTAAACAGGATCGAAGAAACAATAGAATTACTCAAATATAATTTTGTCAAAAGTATTGGATGACATCAATCTTTCATTAAAGAAAGAATCTCACTGGAACAAGTCGATGGATTTGTGCAAAACAATACAACCATTGTTGACATACAGAGAATCACCACAGAAGATGCCACAATGTTTGAGGAAAATGCTCGAGTTAGTTTGAGTATGGCTAATAATATAAAGTATTTAAAACATTTTCTACATGGTTTCATTGTTGGTGATGAAATAACCAACCAAGCGATTGAAGATAAAGGAATAGAAAAGCTTCTGCTTGAATCTAAAGCAAACAAGAATTATAAAAATCAAGATAATACCCATCTAATGAAATCATAGAAAATATCCAAAATGAAATTGATAAATTAACAAAATTACCACCTTTCAAATAGTTTTGATCTTTTCAAACTCTGTAGTTGAAAACTCCAATTATATGCAATCGTCTGTCAAGAAACCTACAGATGAACAATATGCCAAATTTAAAG
>Ga0208411_1000342_pt1 | contig 36455 bp, 33 predicted proteins | sample ETN01SmetaG_4_FD_185793 | JGI IMG/M metagenome (GOLD analysis project Ga0208411, IMG submission 185793) | Marine microbial and viral communities from oxygen minimum zone, Eastern Pacific Ocean - ETNP2014F12-01SV261 (SPAdes) (version 2) | ecosystem: Environmental > Aquatic > Marine > Oceanic ... | reverse complement strand
TTACATCGTTCACAATAGGGGTTAAGTATTTAGTAGCTATAGAAGTCCAGTTTTAGTTTAAGTTTTTGAGTTTAGAGTTAGTTTAATACTTGATTTGGAGGAGACAAGATGAAAAGGAATTTTTTGACCGCAGTTGCAGTAATGGTTACCGCGATTTTCGCAGGCACCACGATTGCACAAGCCGCTGATATTAGTTTCAGTGGTCAAGTTAAACCTCGTTGGGAGCATGGTGGACAAAATGACTACAACGATAAAACCAGCAATAATGATGCAATCACCACACGTATTCGCTTGAACGCTACCGCAAAAATCGATGCTAATACCAGCGCGTTCGTATCTCTCCAGTCCGTTGGACTCTGGGGTGGCCCAGGCACTAATCAGAATGGTAGCAGAGTTGCTATCGGCGGCGGTGGTACCCAGGCTAACGACCAGTTGAACGATGTTGGAGTACATCAGGGTTTTTTCACACTGAAAAATTTCGCTGACACGTCTGTAAACATGCAGGTAGGTCGTCAGGAAATCGTTCTTGACGGTCATCGTCTGCTCGGTAACACTCTTTGGACACAGGGTGCGCAGTCTCATGATGCGATCGTGCTATCTCATGCCCATGACAACGCTACATATGTCTACGGTTTTAGTAAAGGTACTGAAGGCGGCAAACTTGGTTCAGTCGTCATGAGTGGTGAATCCGGAGCAACCAATGCTGGGGATACCAGTGATGTAAACTCTCATGTTTTCTGGGCAAATTATAAGGGAATTAATGGTGGTGACCTTTCGTTGTATCACGTCATTCTTGATAACGAAAGCACTCCCCATGGCGGCACCATGTTTACCACAGGTGCTCGTCACAAGGGCAAGATGTTTGGTCTGGACTATCGTGCTGAGTACTACTACCAGTATGGACAGGGCGGAGCTTATGCTCAGGCCTCTGGTTTTCAAGCGGCGTACGACGCCGGGAACACCAGACAAGATTACGATGCATTCCTGGCCGCTATACGTGTAGGAAAAACTTTCAAGAACGTCATGTGGTCCCCGACTGTTACCTTGTGGTACGATTACCTGTCAGGAACTGATGATGATGATATCGCTGACAACGAGTGGGGTACTTTCCATACGCTGTTTGACACGGGTCATAAGTTCTATGGTCTCATGGATAACTACCTGGTTGCCGGTGGCGGTAACTCTGGTAACTTGGGACTGCAGGATCTAGCGGTCAAGTTTAAGCTCAAACCTCGTGAGAAATGGCTCATCAAAGCCGATTACCATCAATTTTTCACAGCTACGAATCCGGGTGGTAATGTGGCCATTCACTCTCAAGTTTCTGCCCTGAACGATGAAAATGACAATGACTGGGGATCAGAGCTGGATATGAGCTTGCACCATAAGTACAGTCCCAGCACCAGCATCGTCTTTGGATATTCGCACTACTGGACCACTGATACTTTTGCAGCGGTTCAGGGAAGGGCTAATACCGTTGGTACTGATGATGCCGATTGGGCATATCTTCAGATGGATGTTCATTTCTAAGTTTAAATCTGCAAAATCCCCGACCGGGTTATCCCGGTTGGGGATTTTTTTTGCCTGATTTTCTTCCCACCCGGAACTCCCACCACAGCCAGGCTATCCATTAGACAATAACTGGCAGAATGCTGAAAAATTCTCGAAATTGTCATCCTTGAGGAGCCGAAGGCAACGAAGGGTCTCGAAGTTCCTTGTAAAACAAGAAGCGCGACTCTTCACTATGTTCAGAATGACAAGCAAGTGAGTAATTCAACATCCTGCTAGTTATTTAAAACTCCTTTTTCCTGCCGGCCTAATTGGTTTCCAAGTATTGACACTTGTAAGAATTTTGGTATCACAAGCCTCACTTTGTCAGGTATCCTTAAAGTAACGCAATTACATTAAATAAAATTATTGATTTTGAGAGGCATCATGAAAATCGATATGTACAAGACTAAACCCTGTTTCACTTTGCTGGTTGTCTTTGCACTGTTTTCCACACCCGTAATGGCTTCACAGCAAGCTGAACTTTATTTATGAAAATTCGATGAATTCTTTCATGGCGCATGTGGACGTTGTGGTGACTTAATCTCCCTGAAGGAAGGTGAGACCAAATCCGACATGAGCGATCATCCCATCTATTTTTAAACGGGACATTACTCTATTGCGCTGAAAGGATCTGCACCCACCACTATTTCGTTTTTTGGGGCCTGTAATTTCTCAACTAAACAGGGCTTTCTAATCGTCACCAAACAAGATAATGAAATGGTTTTTATCGATGACCTGGAAGTTTTCACTCCAGGCACATGGGTCGAGGTTGAGGTTAAGGAATGGGTTTCTGGCGCTTATTCTGCCTTTTACCACCATTGTCCCCAATTGGAAATAATATCAGATCGGTTAACTGGGGCCGCTGATGGTCCGACAGTTTGCTTACGGAGGGCCATTGACAGCCGACCAGGGCATTGACAGGACAATCTTTTCACTACCCTAACCCTTCTCTTGACCTGATTGGTAATGAGGTTTAACATGCCACGATTTCTTATGATCTTAATTTTTCATCAGCCAAAATGTTGCGTTCTGGAAAGGAACCCTATGAACCTGATTTTATGTATTAACCGCTCAGTTTTGATCGCTTCGGCGTTCGCTTTGGTACTCTTGCTGACCTTCTCTGGAGAAGCTCTGGCTGACACTAAAACTGATTTTACCCTAAATGGAAAACCGGTTCCCAAGGTTGTTGCCACAGTCAACGGCACTGAACTGACTGCTGATTTGCTCAAACGGGAAATGATCGGCTATAAATTGATGATCGCGCGGCAGAACCATTCACTGGAAGCCAAGGATGAAGAAAAAGTTGCCCAGGGACTCCTGATGAAAGCGATTGATGCGGAATTAATTTATCAGCAGGGCATCAAAAAGAATATCAAAATAGATTCTGCCACCATCGAGCGGGAACTGGAGCATATCCAAGGTCAGTTTCCTGACAAAAAACTTTTTCTTGCCGCTCTTGCCGCCCAACGATTGACTTTCGATGTCCTTAAAAAGAATATTGAAATGGAACTGGTAAAGGAAGAGTTTATTCGCATGGAAATTGCTCCAGGAGTGGACGTAGACGATGCAAAGGTAAAGGCCTTTTACGATAAAAATAAAGCCACCTTCAAGAAACCGGAAACTTTTCAGGTCAGCCATATCTACGTTGCCACCCCCGATCCCAGCGAGGGTGAAGCTGAATCTTATGAAGACCGGGCCAAAGCTAAGGAAATAGTTGATTGGGTTAAAAAAGAGGCTCGAAAAAAAATTGATGAAGCGGCATCGATACTTAAGTCAGGGGGAGTATTCTCCAGCGTGGCGCAAGAATTTTCAGAGGATGCTAAAACTGCTGAAAAAGGGGGGGATCTGGGCTTTATTATGAGGGGACAGTTTTTGCCTGAATTTTCCGATGTCATGGCTAAAATGAAGGTCGGGGAAACCAGCGACGTTATCAAAAGCTCTATTGGATATCATATTATCAAGCTAACCGACAAGAAAGCCAGTCGTCCGATCGCTCTGGAAGAGGTTAAGGCGGAAATTTTAAATCATCTGCTCAAATTTGAAACTGAAAAATTGCTTCGAGTCTATTTAGCTAAATTAAGAAAAACGTCTGACATAAAAATATTTATTTGAACTCACCAAATTATTCATACACCCTCTTCATCTATGAAAACACTGGTCACCGGTTCAACCGGATTCCTGGGTTCTGCTGTCGTCCGCGAACTGCTTGATGATGGTCGTGAAGTAAAAGCTCTCGTCCGCAAGGGAACAGACACGGCAAATATCAACGGACTGGATTTGGAAATCGCCTACGGTGACCTGAGGGATTCTGATTCGCTTGAATCTGCTTTGACCGATTGTGACGCTTTGTTTCACACTGCGGCTTATTACAGTTTATGGGACAGGGACAAGCATTTAATCTACGATATCAATGTAGAGGGAACCCGAAAAATTCTTCAGGCGGCACAAGACAAAGGTCTGGAGCGGATCGTATACACCAGTACCGTAGGTTGCATCGGGCTAAACAAAGACAGCACTCCAGCCAATGAAAATACCCCCTTTGATCCGGACACTTTATCTAACGATTATAAAAAATCAAAGTATCAGGCCGAGCAGGTAGCTTTGGGGTTTGCCCGAAGCGGTCTACCGGTGGTCATTGTCAATCCCAGTACTCCGGTGGGCCCCAGGGATATTAAACCAACACCCACAGGAAAAATTGTGCTGGATTTCCTGAACCGCGACATGCCCGCCTATCTGGATACGGGCCTGAACCTGATTGATGTTGCTGATTGTGCCAGAGGCCATATTCTGGCGGAACAAAAAGGAGTTGCCGGTGAAAGGTATATTCTTGGCAATCAGGATATGTCGTTGATTGAAATTCTCATTACGCTGGAAAAAATTACCGGACTCAAAGCTCCTCGCGTGAAAATGCCTTTCTGGGTTGCTTTGAGCGCCGGGTGGGTGTGTGAAATGATTTCAAACCATATCACTGGAAAAGCGCCTGCGGTTCCCTTGGCCGGGGTTCGCATGGCCAGGTATTTTATGTATTTTGATGCTTCCAAAGCTGTCCAAAAACTCGGCTTGCCACAAAACTCTGTGGAAAATGCGTTGGAACAAGCTGTGAATTGGTTCAAAGATCACCATTACGCACCTGCTGGAAATTGATATGGAATATCTGACATTACTTTGGGGAACCGTATTACTTCGCCCTTATGTGTTTGTATTTCTCGCAGTTTATCTGACTATTGCCATACTTGATATGGGCGTGATACGTTCTATCGTTTTTACCGGGCTGGCTTATACAATTGCTTTTATATCTGAATATTCATCAACGCGAAATGGGTTCCCATATGGATTCTACTCCTATATAGAAACAACCAGAGATCAGGAATTATGGATATCCAATGTCCCTTTCATGGATTCACTATCTTTTACCTTTCTTGCTTACGTGGCCTATACGATGGCGCTGTTTTTGTGGTCTCCCTTGAAAAAAAACCGTTGGGACATCCGTCTGGTAGAAAACGAACACATCAGAAAATCGTTAAAGGTGGTATTTTCAGGCGGAGTGTTATTTATGTTAATGGACATCATTATTGATCCTGTAGCGTTTCGTGGAGACCGCTGGTTTCTGGGAAAAATTTATACTTATAAAGAACAGGGAGAGTATTTCAATATTCCTCTGACAAATTTTTTTGGATGGCTGATAGTTGGGGCTTGTATTCTATATTGTTTCACTCGATTAGATGGGTGGTTAGCGCAAAATTTTCCACACCAACCACACGAGATCCCTGCGCAGGCTCTATTAGGTCCAGGGCTATATTTTGGGGTCCTCTTATTTAACCTTGCTGTTACTTTTTATATAGGGGAGTGGCTTCTCGGTGCCTGTGGGGTGGGCTTGACGTTTGCATTATCGTGGCTTCTCTACTACAAAATAAGGAATCCTGAAAAAATCGCCCTGTGAAATCATCCTATTGGCAAAGGTAGCGATTCAGTGCATTCTGGTATTCATATAAAAACCGTACACAAACATGAACAAGGCAATAATGATCAAACCATCGTCTATCAACGTCTGTTTCCAGTTTGAAAAACCATGGTGAAATATCCAGGGGAATACTACAAAGAGAATTCCAACGAACCCGATCCCAAGAATAACGGCCAAAGCAATGATTAATGTCTTTTCATTCATGAGCAATCTGTTTCCATTTCCGGTATTTTTTCAGGCGACCTTTGTTAAAAATATTCTAACAATTCTCTTTCGATAATGTAACGGTTAAAAAAAATAAGACTACAGTTGTTCAAGATCGAGTCTTGCAGTCATCTATCCACTATGATTCTTACTGATGAACCATGCCTAATAAAAAGTTTGAAACAGGAAACCCGAAAATAGATCAGCAGATTTCGGAATTGGCCGATTTATTTGCTTCATCTGAAATTCATGAAACCCTTCGCCGCGAAATATTGACTGTCATCGCCAAATTTTTTCTTGAACACACAGATTTGGGTGACTACAAACTGATCAACACCTCCTTAAAGGAACTGCGACACGCGTTCCGTATTTTTCTCCCATACCGCGACATTCGTAAAGTGGTAATTTTTGGGTCGGCAAGGACCGATAAATCGGACCCTTGTTATACGATGACCTGCAAATTTGCAGAAATGCTAACCCGTGAAGGAATGATGGTTATCACTGGAGCTGGAGGCGGAATCATGGAAGCCGCCAATAAGGGGGCTGGTAAGGGAAAGAGCTTTGGCATCAACATAAAGCTTCCTTTTGAACAAAAGGCCAACCCCTATATCCAGGGTGATCCAAAACTTATGGAGTTTAAATATTTTTTCACCCGAAAGTTGATTTTTATCAAGGAATCTGATGCCACCGTTCTCCTGCCCGGCGGGGTGGGCACTCTGGATGAGGGATTCGAAAACCTGACCCTCTTTCAAACCGGAAAATCCTTGCCACGCCCCATCATTCTTTTGGAGCCTAAAGGTGGGAGCTATTGGAAGAGCTGGTTGGCCTGGGTGAAAGAGGGGCTTGTCAAAAATAAATTCGTTTCACCTGATGACATGGAATTGTTCAAATTAACTCATTCGGCAGAAGAAGCCTGCCGTGCCATTCATGATTTCTATAGTGTGTATCATTCACTTCGCTATTTTAAAGGGCTTACCGTTCTTCGCTTCACCCGCCCCATTCCGCAAAAAGTTATTGACCGGCTAAACGATGAATTCAAAGACATTGTGGCAGAAGGTGAAATCTACGCTTCCTCCTTATTGGAAGGTGAAGTTAAAAGTCATGATGTTACCCATAAGATGCCGCGTCTGGTTTTTAAATTCAACATGCACAGCTTCGGCCGACTCAATCTCATGATCCGAAGTATCAACAAATGGGTGGAATAATTTGATTTTCCCCTGAGTATGGTTATTTAATCCCTGTATAAAATAAGGTACAGTCTGACCGCCCTATACATCTCTCTCTCCTGGATATCCCTCGCCGATAAAATTTCATAACTTACTGTTCAACTAGAGTTTTCAAGATAGCGTATCTTCCGAGACAAAAGGAAGAATCATTAAGCACTCTCTGATACTTTCTGATTAGATTTTTCGCGAAAAGCCTCTTCAGCTTCCCGAACCAGTTGATCCGTGCGAAATGTGTGCCGACCAGAAAAATGAAATAAATTCAGTTTTTTAACATTCGCTTCACCAGCCAAGAGTCCTGCCTGCCGAGCGGTCAGGTGACAGCGCTCCAATCCACGGCCTTCTTCCTCGGCAAGGAAGGGCGATTCGCAAAAAAAGATATCCGCTTCCCGCACGAGGTCCACAACAATCTCCCGGTTCGATTCGTTATATACCGTATCGGTAACATAAGCGATTTTCTGACCGGGAGAAACTAGCACCAGCTCTTCTTTCAACTGGCCCAGAGATTTTTCCCTGCAACCATTTTCTCTTGAGGGAATCTGCAATGGATGATCGTCCGGTTTCCCTTCATAGATACATTGCTTGAGTTCGTTAAGCCATGAACCCGAAGGATAATTCATCGCCTCAAGCCGTTCCTTGCGGATATTCACATGATATTTTTCTTTCAGCGCAAACCCCAGACACGGAACACGGTGCTCAAGGATTGCTGTACGAACGGTGAATCCATCCTCATCCACTAAAACGCCGTCTACGAACGGTTCTTCCCTTTCGTCACTTCGCTGAAACCGGTCAATCGCCCTTAGCGTTACCTTGAGCAGACGGTCCGCATGAACTTCTGTGACTTCGAGCGTCACCGACTCGCTGTAACGGTCCACCAGGTTCCAGGTGAACCCGGCAAGTTTCCCTTCAACATTTGTGATGAAATTTTTCGGACCGAACAAGTGAATTGTTTTTTCCCGACCAAACACCACCCTCAGCAGCCGGTCGAACCCTATAAAATGGTCTATATGCGTATGACTGACAAAGACATGGGATATTTTCAACAGTTCACTATTGGGAATCCCAGAAAGGTCCCCCAGATCAAACTGCAAGGCCCTGCGCTCATAAAGAAACTCCACCATCATCCCGGGGTCGCCCAGGGGATCGTTGATTAGTTTTGGTAAAAAGTTTGGCTTCATCTTAATTTTGAGCACTGAGCAAATACGCTTCTATAAAAGAATCGAGATCGCCATCGAGAACAGCATCAACGTTTCCTACTTCGTGATTGGTGCGAAGGTCTTTGGCCAGGCGATAAGGATGAAGGACATAAGACCGAATCTGGCTTCCCCATTCGATTTTTTTCTTTGACTTTTCCTGCTCCTTCTTTTCTTCGTTTTGCTTTTCCTGCTCCGCTTCAAAAAGCCGGGCCTTGAGAACTTTCATGGCAGAAGATTTGTTTTTGTGTTGCGACCTTTCATTCTGACACTGCACCACTATACCCGATGGAACATGGGTGAGCCTTACAGCAGAATCGGTTGTATTGACCCCCTGCCCACCCGGACCCGAAGCGCGGTATACGTCAACCTTCAGGTCCTCTTCCTTCACTTCGACTTCCACATTTTCATCGACTTCTGGAAAAACAAAAACCGACGCGAAAGACGTGTGCCGTCTTTTGTTGGCATCATACGGAGAAATACGCACCAGACGATGCACCCCGATTTCCGCTTTCAGGTAACCGTATGCGAAGTCCCCGGAAAACGTGATGGTGGCGCTTTTGATCCCCGCCTCATCGCCATATTGAATATCCAGGATTTCCGTTTTGTATCCACCGCGTTCACCCCAGCGCGTATACATCCGCAACAGCATCTGTGCCCAATCCTGAGACTCAGTTCCTCCTGCTCCTGAGTTGATAGAAACTATAGCGTTGTTGAAATCGCTATCACCTGAGAGAAGAGCTTTTACCTCGGTACTCGCCAATGTTGTTTCCAACTCTTCCACCGCGCTTTCCAGTTCTTTCAGGGTCGACTCATCTTCGTCCTCTTCGATCAACTCCAGAAGGGCGCCGGCATTTTCGCATTCTTCATGAAGATCTTCCCACGATTTAACAGAACGTTGACAGGCTGACCGCTGTTGCAGGATTTTTTGTGCAGACTCGTTATCATCCCAAAAACCTGCTCGTGTGGTTTCTTTATCCAGGTTTTCGATTTCTTTTAATTTATTATCAACGTCAAAGATACCCCCTGAGCCGGTCTATCCGGCTACTTTGATCTTGGTATTTCTTTTTTAAATCATCCAGAATCATTTAAATCTCCTTCGTTCTTGTATTGTCAATCGGCCCCATTTTCTCCAATAAGCCGCCGGAAAGCAAGTTGTCCCTTGCAAGGTGGAAAAATCCTCCCGAACCTTATTAAATACGTTAAAATAGCCGATAGCATATGAAGGCACTCACCACCTGGAATCTTCTAATGAAAGAACTCCATACTCTTGAGCACGAAACAGAATCTGCCCCCCCGTAGAACCCGCAAGAAGTATTCCTCAGAAGAGAAGATCCGTTTTGAATAAACCAGAACCAGGGCATCAGGCTCATCTATATTGAGCCGACTTTGCAGGAAAAAAATCGTTCTTTTTGCGGAACCACATTTCACGATCAGCACCGTTCTGGATCACATAGATATCGTTATAATCACTCTTTTCCCGTGCCAGCACTTTGATCCCGGATTTCTTCTTTTTTTGACCAAAAATACTCATAATCACCTTAAATTTAACCCATTAAATACCGAATAGGGGGGTAGAGACCCTTGCCCGCCTCCAATTTCTCAGAATTGGGGGGTGTGTGGCAAATATTTTTTAAGTCGGCTATTCAGACTCATTGGATTCTATGCTAATATGTTAAGTACTAATGAGATACCACGCCTTTCGACTGGAGAGCGACTTTGCCCCTCAAAAGTCCATTCCTCGAAATTTTTCCAAAAAGGAGCTTCCAAGATGCCCTCAAAAGGCCTCAAACACAAGGTTGGACTTGAGCACCACGGAATTAAAAACGCTAAAGAAATATACTGGAACCTGACAACACCCGGCTTGTACGAACATATCGTTCGTAATGGAGAAGGCCGACTTGCCCACCTCGGTCCTGTGGTGGTCGCTACCGGAGAGCACACGGGTCGCGCGCCTAACGACAAGTTCATTGTCAAAGAACCGACCAGTCAGGACAACGTTTGGTGGGGAAAGGTGAACAAGCCTTTCGAGGTAGAACAGTTCGATGCCTTATACGGTCGCGTACTCGCATACCTGCAAAATAAAAATTTGTACGTTCAAGACTGCTGTGCCGGTGCGGATCAGGATAACCAGCTTCACATCCGTGTCATTACGGAAACCGCATGGCATAACCTTTTTGCTCGCAACATGTTTATCCAGATCAATGATCTCGACAAACTGGCTACGCATGATCCGGCTTTTACCATAGTTCATGTTCCCGGTTTCAAGGCTGTCCCCTCAATCGACGGCACAAATTCAGAGGTTTTCGTTGTTGTTGACTATTCCAAACAAATGATCCTGATCGGCGGCACAAACTATGCCGGTGAAATCAAGAAGTCCGTCTTCTCCGTACTCAACTACCTGTTGCCGCAAAAACATTCGGTCCTGTCGATGCACTGTTCAGCTAATACAGGTGACGATGGCGACTCAGCAATATTTTTTGGTCTTTCCGGCACTGGAAAAACGACCCTTTCCGCTGACCCTAACCGCAGTTTGATCGGGGATGACGAACATGGATGGAGCGATAAAGGGGTCTTCAATTTTGAAGGCGGATGTTATGCCAAAGTCATCCGGCTTTCGCAAGAGGCTGAGCCGGAAATTTATCAATGCACGCGTCAGTTTGGAACCATTCTCGAAAATGTGGCCATGGACCCGACCACGCGCCGACTCAATCTGGATGATGCGAGCCTCACAGAAAACACAAGGGCCAGTTACCCGATCACGCACATCAAAAATGCTACTGGAGATGGCATGGGTGACCACCCCAAGAACGTTATCATGCTCACTTGCGATGCCTACGGCGTTATGCCCCCGGTAGCCAGGTTGACTCCCGAGCAGGCCATGTACCACTTTATCTCCGGCTATACTGCAAAGGTTGCGGGGACCGAAAAGGGTTTGAGCCGTGAACCAACTGCGGTTTTCAGCACCTGTTTCGGCGCACCATTCATGACCCTGCATCCTTCTGTTTACGCTAATATGCTTGGCGAACGTATCGCTGAACATAATGTGGACTGCTGGCTCGTCAATACAGGATGGACCGCAGGACCCTACGGTGTTGGACACCGAATGGAAATAGCACACACCCGGGCGATGATCAATGCAATCCTTAAAGGCGAGCTTAACGGTGTCGAAACGGAAACAGACCCGGTGTTCGGACTGCATATTCCAAAGTCTGTTCGTGACGTACCCGATGAGGTCCTTAATCCGCGGAACACCTGGAAACGAAAACAGGACTACGATAAAACTGCACGAGCACTAGCTACGCAATTCGTTGAAAACTTCACGGAATATGAGAATAGCGTGAAAAAAGAAATACTAGCCGCCAGCCCTAATCCTACGGCACCTGTTGCGAAAGGCAGAACCAAAGTTCAAAAACTGAGAGGCTGATTCCAACGATTTCTCCGGCATGCGGTACCTCCGCATGTCGGCTTTACGCTTTGAAAGATTTTAGAGGAAACCATACCTTGGAAGACCGACCACGCATCGCCATCACGATGGGCGACCCCGCCGGTGTCGGACCGGAAATCATCGTCAAAACATTTCAGGATCGATCTATCCATGACTGTTCTTGTCCGTTTGTTGTTGGCGACGCAACGTTTTTGCGTGAAACGGTTTCATGGCTGGCAGGCAACCTGGCCATCAATCCAATATCATCACCCCAGGAAGCATCTTTCACACCCGGCTCTGTTGATGTGCTGGACCTTGAAAATATTTCAGCCACTGTCATTCCGGGCCAGCCCGGTCCTTCAGGCGGCAAAGCGTCAGTAGAGTACATCCGCACTGCTGTCGACCTCGCAATGGGCCATCAGGTCGAAGCGGTTGCTACCGCTCCAATCAACAAGAAAAGTATCCACCTTGCGGGACATACCTGGCCGGGGCATACTGAAATGCTCGCCGAATTTACCGACACAAAAGATGTCGCCCTCATGCTGGCGGGCGATGTATTGCGAGTGGTGATCGCCACGACACATGTACCACTCGATGCGGTCAAGGAACTCATCAATCGCGAACAACTTACTACCATCATTCGACTCACACACCACTGGTTACTTGAACATGTCACAGACTCTCCAAACATTGCGGTGACCGGACTCAACCCGCATTGCAGTGACGGTGGAACCTTTGGCAACGAGGAACAAAAGGTAATTATCCCGGCACTGGAAAAGGTGAGCCAGGAAGGAATCAAAGCGGTCGGCCCGTTTTCGGCAGATGCGCTGTTTGCAAAACTCAAGCCGCACGAATACGATGCTGTAGTCACGATGTACCACGATCAGGGAATGATCCCGGTAAAAATGGCCAATAAAGGTAGCGCGGTGAATGTGACCCTTGGCTTACCCATTATACGAACATCTGTGGACCACGGCACAGCTTTCGACATCGCCGGAAAAGGATGCGCCTCACCCGAAAGCCTTAAATCGGCCATACGGTCAGCGGCGCAATTTTCAAAATCCACCGCCAATCGCACAAAATGAAAAAACAACCTCTGGGACAAAACTATCTTATCAATGAAAGTATCGCTCTTGATATTATCCAGCAAGCGGGAGTTTCCCCTGACCAGCCCGTACTGGAGATCGGGCCGGGAAAAGGAATCCTCACCGCCATATTACTGGAACAGGCTGAATCATTGACCGCCATTGAAATCGACCCCAAGCTTTGTTCAGCATTAAAAGACCGCTTTGGAAAAAATGAAAAATTTCAGTTGATTGAAGCAGATGCATTAAAATACGATTACGGAGCTTTAGGAAGTGGGTATCAAGTGGTTTCAAATCTGCCATACTACGCCGCGACGCATATTCTAAAACGGCTTATCCATTACCGAAAGCATATTTCGCATATGACTGTAATGTTACAAAAAGAAGTGGTCGACCGCCTGACCGCTATACCAGGCACTCGTGATTATGGATCGCTTTCTGTTTTCATTCAGTTTCATTGCCAGGTGGAGCGGCTGTTGGAGGTGGGGAGAGAATCGTTTTCACCCCCACCCAAAATTGATTCATCAGTAGTTAAACTGACTCCTTTGCTCCAGCCGAAAGTACAGGTTGACAACCTGAAAACATTTTTCACCGTCGTGAACGCGTCTTTTTTACATAAACGAAAAATGCTTAAAAACAATCTTAAAGGATGGGGAAACCTGTTCCAAAAGCAAAACGGAAAAATCGAACTGGCGGGTATAGACCTGAGCCGTCGCGGAGAAACTTTGTCGCTGGAAGATTTCGCGACTCTTTCCAACTTTATCCATTCATGCAATGACTGATTCTAATTCACATAACGGACACGTTATCCTCATCGGGGCAGGCCCTGGGGATGTGGGACTACTCACGCTGAAAGGGAAGAATTGGTTGTCACGAGCGGATGTAATTATCTACGATTACCTGGTCAACTCAAACATGATGCGATTCGCCGCCGAATCGGCAGAGCTTATCTACGTTGGAAAAAAAGAGGGACACGCCACGCTCACGCAGAATGAGATCAATGAATTACTGATTCAAAAAGCCCGCACAAAAAAAATTGTTGTACGCTTGAAAGGTGGCGACCCGTTTATTTTTGGTCGCGGCGGCGAAGAGGTCCAGGCCCTCCAGGAAGCGGGAATTCGTTTTTCCGTGGTTCCCGGCATCCCCTCCCCTGTTGGCGTCTCGGCTTACGCGGGGATTCCCCTCACCCACCGCGATCACGCATCGACCATTTCTATCATTACCGGAAGCAACGAAGCCGGAAAGGAAGATGTGAAAATCGATTGGGAAAAAATCGCCGCGCGCTCAGGTACACTGGTCTTTCTCATGGGCGCGCGCAAACTACCGCGAATCGTTGAACAGCTCATCAAATTTAACAAAAATCCGGATACCCCCGTGGCGGTCATCCAATGGGGAACCACTGCCCGCCAACGAACCTGGACAGGCACCCTTGACACCATAGTCGATATCGCCATGAAGGAAAAAATCAAACCCCCAACCCTGACCATCATCGGGGAAGTGGTTAATTTGAAACCCGTCACCGACTGGTATGAGACACTGCCTCTGTTTGGCAAAACAATTGTCATAACTCGCGCCGGAGCCCAGGCGGAATCTTTTATCCACACGCTTGAAGAACGCGGGGCCGAAGCCTTGCTTTATTCATCCATCAAGACGGTTCCTCCGGAGGACTTGCGACCGCTGGACCAGGCCCTCGAAAATTTGTCCGATTATGATGGTCTCATCTTCACCAGTATGAATGGAGTTCAGTTTTTTACTCAACGGCTCAGAGAGAAAAATAAAGACATCCGCGAACTCAAGGGCGTTCGCATTTATGCTATCGGACCTAAAACAGAACAAGCTGTTCGTGACTTGCACATTAAAGTTGATACCGTACCCGAAAACTATGTAGCGGAATCGTTGATTGAAAGCATGGATAGCGAAAATGTTTCGGGGAAAAAATTTCTTTTGCCGCGTGCGGCGGTCGCCCGTGAAATCTTGCCAGATACGTTACGCAAAATGGGTGCCAGCATCGATGTCGTCCCAGCTTATCAAACCATATCTCCCAAACCATCTGATGTCAGCTTTCTCAAGCGACTGGCTGAAGGTGGCATAGACGTTATCACCTTCACCTCATCCTCAACCGTAACCAACTTCCTTGATCGCCTTGACAAAGAACATCACCCTAAACTCAAAAATATAGCTATTGCATGTATCGGCCCCGTTACTCAGAAGACTGCCGAAGATCGTGGACTGAAGGTTTCTATCGTTCCCGACGAATACACGGTTGAAGCTCTCGCCTTAGCTATCGAGACGCATTTCACCAGTTAATTTCTCATTGAAGGTTATGTCAATACGTAAAATTTTTATCACTGTATTTTCTTTGATAGGGTTTTATCTTCTGTGGCCCTATCTTGCCGTGTTCAGTTTATACCTTGACCTTAAAACAGGTGACGTGGTGGGAGTGGAAGAACACATCGACTGGCCTTCTTTTAAAAATGATCTTCAGGCAGACCTGGATCAACTGGTAGAAATTAAGGTCAAGGAAAGCCTTAACAGCAAAGGAATAAAAATCAGTTTCGATTCGCTGACACTTTCCAGACAACTCAGTGATAAAATTGCCACACCCAAAGGGCTGATCTATTTATTCAACAAACCCAACGAGTTTATTGAACAGATTCGTCAGACATTCAACAGCGCCATACCCCCAGAAAAAATCAATCCACCCGCTCCCGAAAAAAAATCGTTTGAACCCGAGGGTCCCAATATTCCAAATTTATTTGAACAAATTGAATACGCTTTTTTTACCGACCCCACCGACTTTCGGCTCCGCTTCAATAAAGATGATTTGCCTTTCACTCTGGACTGGCAACTTCAAGGTATTTTCTGGAAATTGACCCGGTTGAAGATTCCGATCAGAAAAATTTAATTCATAGCCTTTTAGTGCTGGTAATCAGCCATCTACACCACTCCTTGTGGGCCTTCTATTTGAAAAATATACGCTTATTTTAATCTTTTCCCTTGACCCATTATAAATTATTGATTATATTGCTGTTATTGGAAGGCGATCCATGCCCCCGACAACCTTGAAAAATCACAAAATATGCAAAAGTAATCGGATTTCCGATAAAAATCTACAAACAACCAATCCATATGCGTCGCCGGCAGCCCCGACGCCCCGTTTCAGGAGAGACTTCATGAACACAACGGTCACCCCCCCCCTCGCTCTAACCGGATTCTTCGATGTTATACGCGACCAGATGCAGATGTGTGGCTACAGCCCACACACCATAAAAGCGTATATCGGGCAAGTGCAGGGTTTCATCCGGTTCAATCGCCCTTTGGATCTTAAGAAAATCACCGAGCAGGATGTCATGGATTACCTGAACCATCTTGTTGAAAGTGGTCTTTCCCGATCAACCATCGACCAGGCCGTTACGGCGATGGAAATTTTATGTCGCGAATTACTTGAAGGTGCACTGGATCTTTCAGGGTTCAAGCGACCTTTAAAATTGCGCCCCGATCCTGTGGTACTGACCTCCGAGGAAGTTAATCAGATCGCTGTAAGCACAGAAAACCCGAAACACCGTCTCATGATCGAGTTGGCATACTCTGCAGGTTTGAGAGTTTCTGAACTGGTGGAAGTGAAGGTGGGGCACCTCAACCTTGAAAGGCTGATGCTGTATGTGCCCGGACTTGGAAGGAAAAGCCGGACTACCGTTTTTTCAGAACATCTCAAAGACGCGCTGATAAGACAGATTGGAGCGAAAGACAAAGATCATTATCTGTTCCCCAGTGAACGAGGCGGAATGCTGACCACCCGCGCGGTGGCAAAATTTTTCAAAAAGGCCCTTGGCGCGTCCGGCCTGGATAAATTGGCAACACCTCATTCCTTGAGACAGTCGTTTACTAACTCTATGCTTGATCAAGGAACGGACCCAGTCGCCCTGCAAAGTATTCTGGGGCGCAAAACACTAACCAGCCTTTCCCCTGATTCGAAACAAGCTGCTTAGAACGAACAATCCCTCCGCATTATGGCGTCGGTGTCTATCTGCAAGCATCGGCGCCTTTTTTTATCCAGTCGCTTCCTTAAATGAAATATGTGATCTTCTGATGAGGAGACAACAGCCCATTCAACTGACTTGTTCGTATCTCATGTTTCGGCGCTGAGGAGTGAACCCGCTGTCAGTGATAATCCGCCGGATATCTTCCTCGTTGAGGCAGTGGACCGTGCCTGCGGCCCGCACGACATTTTCCTCCAGCATGGTGCTTCCCATGTCATTCGCTCCGTAATACAAGGCCATCTGCCCAATTTTCTGTCCCTGAGTCACCCAGGAGGCCTGCAGGTTATCGAAGTTATCAAGAAAGATTCGACTGATCGCGAGGGTTTTGAGATAGTCGAGTCCGGTCACCTGCGAAGTGATGCTCAAATCTATACTCAGTTCCGTGCGACCCGGCTGAAAAGGCCAGGGAATAAAAGCTGTGAATCCGCCTGTCTTATCCTGTTGTTCGCGGATTCGGCGAAGATGTTCCACACGGTCTTCGACCGTTTCCACATGCCCGAACATCATAGTCGCCGTCGTGGGTATATTCATGCTGTGCGCCCGACCCATTACCTCCAGCCATTCATCGGTCGAACATTTGTTCGGGCTTATCTTTTGGCGTACCGTGTCTACCAAAATCTCCGCGCCGCCACCGGGAATACTGTCGAGTCCGGCAGAACTCAACCTTTGCAATGTTTCGTCAAGAGTCAGCTTGGAGATTTTTGCGGTATGCACGATCTCCGGGGGTGACAGTGCATGCAAGTGGATATTGAATCGCTCCTTGATACGCTGGAACAACTCCTCAAAATAGTCGATCCGCAGGTTGATGTTATGCCCACCTTGCAGGAGAATCTGCGACCCTCCCAAAGCAATCGTTTTTTCTATTTTTTCTGCAATGGTTTCAAAGGGGTGAACATAAGCATCTTCATCGCGTTCTTTCCTGTAGAAAGCACAAAAAGCACAGTCGGTAACACAGATATTTGTATAGTTGATATTACGGTCAACAATGTAGGTTACGACCCGTTCCTTAACTTTTTTGCGGGAAATGCGTGAGGCCACATTGCCCAACAAAAGATTATCGGTCGATTGGAATAGTTGAACCGCTTCTTCAGGAGAGATTCGCTCGCCTTCGAGCGATTTTTTAAGAATGGTCTCCGTCATCACCAGGAGGGCTATAAAGTTCCATCGCCTGCGCCGATGGAAACACCGGAAATCCCGTCAATGCCGGTATCTCCCATCTTCTCTTCTTCAGTCACCACAAAAATATGGTATCCAAACTTACTTTTGATCGGACCTGATAACTTGCCAACAGGCGCCTGCATGGCGGCCTTTTCAAGTTCAGGGGCAGATGTATTGAATTCCAGAAATCCAAGGTCGCCTCCTTTTTTTCTGGTTCCACAAGCGCTGTATTTTTTAGCCAGTTTTGCGAACATTTTAAGCATCAGTTCCCTGCTTTCACAGGACTTGAGGTTTTCCAGCAACAACTCTGCAATATCAACGGTTGACAACACAATGTGACTGACACGAATCGACCTGATAGCCATGAATTATCCTATAAACAAGTTGGCCTTGCCTCGAAAAAAGAAACAGGCGCAATTTTTATTGATTGAACAATTGTATCCTTTTTGCAGAATTTTACCAAGGACTTAAGGAAAGATGCTAAAAATAGTGCGGTATAAAACTTCAGGTCGTAGAAAAGCGTTTATTCCCGATTTATTCTCCCCCGGGGAGGAGTTTCAGGAGGTATAAAACGAAGAGGATTTATATTGTTTGAGTCCGTGATTGAAAAGGACATTGAGCATCGCCACTGCAGGGACCGCGATGATTACACCCGCCAAACCAAAAAACTCGGCTCCCAGAAGAACGGCCAGCATGATCGCTACCGGATGCAATCCTATTTTCTCACCCACGATTCGAGGAGTGATGACCATTCCTTCCAACGCCTGAACCACCGCGAAAACCCCCACCACCCCCAGCACCGGCATCCAGTCCTGAGCCTGCATAAACGTCAACACTGCCGCTGGAAGGAATCCGAGAACCAACCCCAGATAAGGAACCAGATTAGCCAGGCCCGCCACCAGTCCAATAAACAAACTCATGGGAGTACCGCAGGAAAATAATCCGATACTGTAAAGTGCCGCCATAAAAAGACCCACCACCAACTGCCCCCTCACAAATCCTGAAAGAACATCATCCATTTCTTTCATCAACCCTAAAGTTCTCTCCCTGTGCCTTTCAGGAATCAGGCTGAGCATTTTTTTGTTGATCGAATCATAATCTCTCAGTAAATAAAACATCGCCACCGGAATGATAACGAGGTTAGCCAGAAGCAAAATAAAATTGAACAAACCCGTCACCGATCCCCATAAAAAAGAAGTCACCGATGAAACAGCCTTAAGCGGAAGCTCCCCCACCTTAAGAAATTCCTTATTGAGGATTGCCTGAATCTTTTCCGGTTCCACGCCACCCACCATCCCGAGCAGAGGTTTGGTCCATTCCTGAATCATTACAATGTAGTTGGGAAGGTTATGAACCAAATGCTCCGCCTGAAGTTTTAACATTGGGAAAATCAGGAGTCCGGCCCCAAAAACAAGCAAGAAAAAACCTGCCATTAAAATCAAAACCGCCACGGTTCGTGAGACTTTTAAAGATTCCAAGCGGTCCGTAACAGGATCGAGCAGATACGCCAAAGCAAAAGCCAGGAAAAATGGCGTGAGCACCCGACGAGAAAAATACAAAAATACCATCGCCAGTAAAAGCACGATAACGATGATATAAATTGTTTGCGTATTTTTATTCTGATTCATAAGTTAAAGGTCGCCCATAGGCAAGGGAGCAGGTTCTGTTTTTGGAGCGGGCGCAGATTGCTTGACTTCTTTCTTTTCAGCGCCTCCCTCCCAGTGCTTTTGAATCGCGGGAATAAGAAATTCTGTCAGTTTTTTCCCCGCACGGTGAAACGCTTCCAATTCGCCTGCGAGAATTTCATTTCCTGAAGCCGTAGCAAAATCGCTTTTCGCCGCTACCACTGCCGAGTGATGCGAAGAAATCGCCTTGACGCTGATCGCCACGCGAACCGGTTGCGGCCCCTGAGTCCTCTCTTCCCCAATAGGAGTCGATGTGGCATTACCCACAATGACAATATCCGCACCCGCCTTCAAACCAACATTAACTGCGGCAGACACATTTCCCTTCACCGCACTCATAGCCGTTTCCTCAGGAATGCTGTAGCGTATGGAAACCCTCCCCACCACTGGAATACCCGCTTCAATAAAATTCCTGGCCAGTGACGTTTCAGAAATCGGTATCGACTCCCAAAAACGCAAGGTCCTATCAGAACTCAGGCTACTTTCGTTGATGAGGATGACCACCTGCTTCCCGCCTTCCATACCCGTTGTCACACCGGTCCGACTCAAGGACTTATTTACCGCGTCCTGGAACAACACCACCTCCAGTTTGACCTGGCTCAGTCGTTGAATGGGATCATCGTAAGCCTCTAAAAACCGATAGGATTTCACATACTTTTCAGACTTCCGTAACATTTTACCCATTTCTCGCCGATTGCGTTCGAATTCCTCATCCCCCAAAAGCTCGCGCAGGTTCTGCTCTAGAGCTGTTTTCAGAGCAATTTTAACAGCCTTTTTTCTGGCTCCGACAAAACTGTTCTTAATCGCTGGAGCTTCAGCAATCACTTCATAAGCAGATTCAGAATCGAACTGGGCAAAAGCAGGAGACATCCACAATGTCATTGCCATCAGCACAACAAATATTCCACAACATCCTCTACAAAAAATATTTCTCAGCGTCATCGTTTCGCTTTAGTCCGTTTTGATTTTACCATCGGACGTCTACGCGCTATTTTTTTCTCTACCGGTTCCTTTTGGACCATTAACTCCAGTGCCTTAATCTCGCGAGGGGACAAAAACCGATACGCCCCAAGGGGGAGTCCGTTCAAATTTAAATTTCCAAAATGAGTGCGTTTCAGTCGAATCACCTCGTGCCGCACCGCTTCACAAATCCGCTTGACATGCCGATTTTTCCCCTCGAACATTTTCATTTTCAAAAAACAGTTTTTTCCGCTCACCCGGTCAATCTCAACCTCTAATGGAGCAGTGGCCTGATTGTCCAATGCCACCCCCCGGCTCAATCGCCTGAGTGTTTTATCATCCGGCACCCCTCTCACCTTGACCAGATAAGTGCGTGGCACCCTGTACCTGGGCTCCAGAAGTTTTTTAGACAAGGCACCATCGCTGGTCAACAGTAAAGCTCCCTGCGTATTATAGTCGAGACGCCCCACCGGAAACACACGGGCAGAAACCTTGATGAAATCCATAACCGTCTTGCGTCCACGCTCGTCCACTCCCATCGTTGTGAGGCAGTCCGAAGGTTTGTTGAGAAGAATAAACACCCTTTCCTGTGCCCGGGGAACCAACTTGCCGCGTGCCCGAACTTCATCCGATAAAGGATCGACACATGTCCCCGGTTTGGTAACCACCTTCCCGTTGACCTTCACCCGACCTTCAGCGATCCACCGCTCAGCCTCCCGGCGCGAGGCCAGCCCCGCATCGGCTATTACTTTTTGCAATCGTGCTTTCATAAACTACAAAATATTAGAAATGAGTCAGCAGAAAAAATTCCCGTAATTATTCAGGAAACCGTTGATGAGTCCGGGTCGGCAGGTTCGGTGGGTTGCGTTTCAGATTCGGCATCGGATTCGGTAACAGAATCCTCTTCATCAAGACTCTCCGAAGGAGACTCTCCAAACGGTAGTGCCGTTTGATTCTGCGAAACCTGATCTTCAAGCTCACTTTCCTTGAAGTCCTCCAACGTAGGCAAATCGCTTAAATCTCTCAACCCAAAATACTCAAGAAACTTGCGCGTGGTTCGGTACATGATGGGTCGACCGGGAACTTTTTTGCGTCCGCCAGGAGAAATAACTTTTTTCTCCAGCAAAGTCCGCATCACTCCACTGGAATCCACACCGCGAATTTCTTCGACCTCTGTTCGGGTCAAGGGTTGTTTGTACGCGATGATAGACAGCGTATCCAGGCTGGGCTGGGTCAGCTTTGCCGTTTTGTCCAGTTTAAGGAACTTGCGAACCCAGTCCGAATAATCATGACGGGTGCACAATTGATATCCTTCCGCCACCTGAAGAACTTGCAGGTTGCGTGACTGGTACTCATCTATCAATTCATCAAGAATAGATTTCAGAACCGCTTTTTCCGTACCATCAGCCAACAGACTCTGCAACTGGTCCTCATTCACCGGTTGATCTGCCGCTAACAGGATATTTTCAATAATAGCTTTAATTTCTTCGCGTTCCACTAACGAACCCCGTTTAAATTCTCATAAAAATAAAAGAGTTTGAGCCATCTCAGCCATTCTATCCGCTTCCGCTATCCTCTGCAAAAATAAATCACCCGGCTCCTCTTTTAAAAGGGGGAATTTTGAGCTCCTCCTCACTCCTTAAAATACTTACTCAGGGCCAGTCCCTGCGAGTGATAGTTGGATTTGATTTTTTTGCCATACACCTTGCTCGGTTTCTCAATGACATTTTCAAACTTCAGTCGGCAGAAAGTTTGACCATCCTCTACCATGAAAGGAACATCATGCGGACGAACTTCCATGACAGCCCGGGTACCCTGATTCTTCATCGCCTTACCACCATGCCAGCCGAAACCGGGATCGAAAAATCCAGCATAGTGCGTACGCAATTCACCGCTATTGGGTTCGTAGGCCACCATTTCTCCAAGCAAATGAGGCCAGATACAAATTTTCTCCTTTGACATCATGATATAAAAACTCTCCGGCTCCAGAATCAAGCGATTGTTTCTGATCTGGCTCAGAGTGATCGGTTCCCAAAAATCCATTGGATGGTAATGGCGGTTGAGGCTCATATCGATGACGCTGGAATTTGTTTTCGCCTTGTACGCGACAATGCGGTCCTTTCTCGCTCCCACGAGATCCAGGCTGATGAACAAACCGTTGTCAACCTTCACATCATCCAATCCAATCGGCTTGCCATCGTCGCCGAAGAGAATAGGGGTTTTTTTATAATGTTTTTTCAACTGGATGTCAGAAAGATGCGGGTTCCCCTGAAAAATACGCAACTGGTTGAGGCGAAGCCCCTCCCTCACCCGAACGGGGAATGATCGGGGAATAACTTCAAGATACATACATCCCTTGTATCCAGCGGGGATTTCATCAAACCGGTGACCATGATCGACAATCACCCGGGTGAACATATCCAATCTTCCAGTCGAACTTTTAGGGTTGGTACGCCCGTGAAACCCCTTGGGGAAATTCACTTCTTCTAGCAGAGGTATGAGGTAAATAGCCCCTTTCTCCAGAATTCCCCCATCACGCAAGTCGACGTCATACAGCTTGACATCATTCAATTTGGAGTCCACCGTAGCGCTCTCTGGAAGAAAACTGCTTTGAATGCGATAAGCACGACTCCCCAGCCTCAGGTCAAGGCTCACCGGCTGGAACTGGGATGCCAGCAAAGACACGCGTGAATGGACCATCCCCTCATGACAGGCAAGTTCAATCGACTGGTTGGCAAGATAGCCTGATTTCCCCTTGAGACTCTTGACCAGCTCCCGGGACAAATGTGATTTTGCGGAAAGTGTTTTCATTATGGCGCTTACCTATCCAATTTGAGGGAATATATACCCTGATAATCCTATCTACATAGCGTCGGGAGGAGCTTCAGGAGCGGGTTTTGACCTGCTCCACAGCGTGCAGAAAACCATGCTCAAGTGTGCCTGAATAGATCCCCGAACCTCAATCCCGAATCCGAGAGGGGGTAAAATTTTCGAAACTGCCTGAAAACAGATTGACAGGCCGTTTGAGGCTATGATTAAATCTTAATATTCAAATGATTTCAAGCCCATTATGCTGAACAATCCCGATTTATAAGGAAAGCCATATGCCTCTTTACGAATATTTTTGCGAAGACTGCCAATCCGAATTCACTCTGCTCCAAACAGCAGACGTAAATAAAGAAGAATCAGTGTGCTCCGAGTGCGGTTCGAAAAATACCCGCCATCAATTCTCCTCATTCGCCGCAAAAATCCAGGGAAAACCATTAGCCGATCTGCAAAAACCAGCCACTCTGGATGAATTCCCCAACAAGGATGTTTTTAAAATTCCTCCGGTCAGGCACATATCCGAGTTATGACGGGCAATTCGTAAAACTAAATTAACTCTCTATGATTTTCTCCAATTTTATTACCATTTATAACCGAGACTAATGAAAAAAAAGAATCCACAATTCAGAGAAACACCCCATAGCAATTCAAAAGAAATCGGCCTCGCCAAACGAATCGCCGTCCCGGCGTTCTGGACTGCGCTGGTTTTGGTTGGATTGTGGTCCCTGATGAATTTCTCTACCCAGGGAGCGAAACTAGAACCCTACAGCGAGTTTAAGAAAACTTCGGCACCCGTAGAAAAGATTGCCGACAAAGCACCTGAACCAAAACTGGAGCGCTTTGCCCAAGCCAGTCCGCCTGATCTCTCAGACATGGCAGATCCCAACCCGGAGTTGAAACAGTCAGATGACCGGCTATCCAGAGAAACAATGGAGCACATCCAAAAGGGTATGCAACTCGTTGAACAAGGCAAATACAACAGTGCTGATCTGGAGTTTGAAAAAGCAACCAAACTCAGCCCGAAAGCATCTGAAGTCTACGCACTCTGGGGTACCGCACTCAGAGTACAGGAAAAATACAAGGGCGCTAACCGCCAGTTTGCCAAAGCCCTTGAACTGGCGCCCAACGATGCGGAAATCATTTTCAACTGGGGTGTTTCCCGCTTCAGAGAACAAGCCACTGATGAAGCTATTAAACTATTTCACAAAACCGTCAAGCTGAGTCCTTCATACCACATGGGCTGGTACTACCTCGGTAAAGCCTATGGGCAAAAAGAAAAATATGCAGAAGAGGAGAAATATCTCACCAAGGTGACCCAGCTACAGCCGGAATTTGGCTGGGGCCATTTCGACCTAGGACTCGCCCTCAGCCTGCAAAAGAAATTTGATCAGGCCGCGCCACATTTTGAAAGAGCCATTGAGATCGACAAAAAACAATTCGAAAAACCTTTCGTTGTCCAGTTCCTGACCGCACTGGGAAGATACAATCCCTCTGCCCCAAAAGAAGAAGCAAAGAAGGAAACAAAGAAAGAAGAAAAGAAAAAGCCCGAACCGGTTAAAGAAGCCAAGGTGGAAGAAAAAAAACCTGAGGGTTCAGACCATAAAATGGACGAAGGGTCCAAGGCAAAAAAAGCAACAACCCACGTTACCGGGAAAATGTTGATCAATGGCAAAGTGCCCGGACCCAGCGCACTCGTCTTTCTGGAAACCAAAACAAAAATGAAAGTGCCGAACCAGAAAACGCTGAGAGTCAGAATCGATCAAAGTGACCTCCAGTTCGTTCCCAAACACACGGTGATTCCAGTTGGCTCAGTCGTTGAGTTTTTCAATCAGGACACAGAAGTGCATAACATTTATTCTAAATCCATGAACAACCAATTCAATCTGGGCGCCATGTCAGCAGGTGCGGGCAAAGCCATTTCCCTCCATCAGGCAGGCCCCATCGTTCTACGATGCAACCTGCATAAAGATATGGTGGGAACCATCTTCGTTGTGCCCAACGGATATTACACCCAACCCGATGAGCAAGGCAATTTCAATTTTAAAGATGTGAAGAGCGCCGGCTACATCATGCAGGCGTGGGCCCCGCATCTGGCGCCCGGCGATGTTGAAGCCAACTTGAAATCGGCCGACCTCAATGGCGATGACAAAACTATAAACTTCGAAATCAAAACCGCTTCCAATCCCGCAGAAATTCACGACATGGTAGACCCTACCAACTACAACGCCATAGTTGATGATATCGCGGTCCAACTTGAACAGGCGATCAAAGACTGGGAAGGCGGGAAAAAGTATGTGTCGCGAAAACGCGTTTTAATGGCCATTACCAAACATTATGACGGTGGTGGACTCAAAGGCGCTTTGGCCAAAAGTTTCAGCGAAAAGAGAAGCAAAGGTCTGGAAGATAAACTGGATGACATCCGGAAAATCATTTCAGGAATCGGCTCCGAAGCCAAAACGGCTACCGGGGAATCGCTACGCCAGAAAGCGGCATTTGCCGTCGCCCAACTCAGAAACAACGTCATCGAACTCGAAGCCCGCCTCAACCCCGACCCCAGGGAGCTAAAGTAAGAGCAAATAGCTCAACCTGCTAAAGTATTAAAGTGATCTTCCAGGGCTTACTTTTTATCCCCCGGCGGGGAGCCGCCAGCCAGGTACTAAAGTACGGGGCGTTTTCCCTGCCAGGGCGTCAAGGACGTTGTCGGCAACCAGCAGGGCCATGCGGTCGCGGGTCTCGAAACTGGCGCTTCCAATATGTGGTAGCAAAAGCAGGTTATCCAGTTCCGTCATACCTTCAGTGAGCACCGGTTCTTCTTCATAAACATCCAGAGCCGCGCCTGCCAGCCGGCCTTCCTTAAGCGCCGCGACCAACGCGTAATCGTCAATCACTTTTCCACGCGCCGTGTGGATGAGGTAGGCCGTCTTCTTCATCAACGCAATCTCATCGTTCCCGATCATATATTCCGTCTCTTCCGTTAAAGGGACATGAAGCGTTACGAAATCCGATTCACGCAAAAGTTTGTCCAGGGAGACGAACTCGGCATTGAGCTGTTTTTCCTCTTCCTGCTGTAAACGGTTTCTCTGGTGATACAAGACACGCATGTTGAACCCAGATGCGCGCCGTGCGACCGATCGGCCAATTTCGCCGCATCCGATAACCCCCAGGGTTTTGCCATACACATCCCCGCCAAGAAACATTTTCGCGCTCCAGCCCTTGAACAGGCCCTCTCGTGTGAAACGATCCGCAGGCACAATCCGCCGCGCCGCGCCAAGGATCATCGCCCAGGTGAGATCAGCAGTGGTTTCATGGAGAACATTGGGAGTATTGGTGACCCAGATACCTCTTTCCGATGCACACTTTACATCGATATTATTGAATCCAGCCCCATAGTTGGCAATGACCTTCAATTTGCTGCTCTGGTCGATAATGTCCCGACCAATTTTATCCGTTAAGTAACTTATGATAGCGTCACTTTCCGAGACCGCCCGACCCAGTTCTTTCGCCGTTGAGGAGACCCCCGATTCATTTGTTTTCAGGTCGCATCCGGGGGCCAGTTTGTCCAGAGCCGCTTGGGGGAAAATGTTGGTTACGGTGACGACTGGTTTCACTTGTGTTCGGTCCCTGTTAAATTCCTGTGGTAAAATATTTCCGTTGATTCTAAAGGAAAAACTTTCCTAATCCCATGAAAATCCCATTTCTGGTCCCCCCCGAGACAGTCTCAATCGAATCGTCCGTGCGACCAAAGGATGCCCGGCCGCTTGCACCTTCTGCGATATTCGCCAGACAAAGTTCCCCTGTCGCTCGCCGGAAAGCGTTGTTGATGAAGTCGAACAGTTGGTGAAGATGGGAGTAGACAACCTGTTCTTCGTGGACGATACCATAACGATCAACAAACAAAACCTGATCGACACCTGCAACCTGATGGTCGAACGCGGACTGAAGCTCCATTATAAGATTTCGGCACGGGTGGATACTATCAACGAGGAAGTTGTGAAAACGCTTAAAAAATCAGGATGCTACCGTATCCATTTTGGAATAGAGTCGGCTAGTCCGCGCCACTCGAAATACCTGCAAAAGGGCAAACCCTTGAGAAAGTGGAACGCGCCTGCAAAATGGTCCGCAAAGCGGGGATCAGATTTTTCGCCTACATGATGATCGGCATTCCTCACGAAACCAAAGAAGAAATGTTCGCCACCGTTGATTTTGCGAAAAAACTCAAACCCGACTACGCCCAGTTTCCCATCTGCACCCCTTATCCTAAAACCGAGCTGTACCGGCAGATGATGGACGAAGGAATCGTGACAGAAGACTATTGGCAGGGTTTTGCCGAGCAACCCAGCGCCAATTTCATGATCCGATTCTGGAATAAGGATTTTACGGAAAATGATTTAAGAAAACTTCAGGACGAATGCCATGCCAGATTCTATACCAGCCCTTCCCACATCATGAAGCAAATCGCCAAAGTGCGGTCATGGTCCGACTTCACCGCCGAAGCCCAGATGGGCACCAAATTTCTCACCAGCAAAATGCGGGTTTAACCAGCCAGCATGACGCTGGAGGATATCGGGCGTTTTTAAAAAGCACCTCATAAATGAGGCAACTACATTACTATTTCATCCCCCTTAAGAAACAGTGTAGAATCGGATCATGCTTGAGGTGACCGAAATTTTCAATAGTGTTCAGGGAGAATCCACCCACATGGGCCTGCCTTGCGTGTTTGTGCGTTTGACCGGATGCAACCTGCGTTGCGTATGGTGCGACACCGCCTACGCCTTTCAGGGCGGCAAAAAACTATCCATCGACGAAATTTTAGAAGAAATTAAATCGCACAACATAGACCTTATAGAAATAACCGGCGGCGAACCGCTCATGCAGGAAGAATCCATTCTGCTTATGGAAACACTGCTGAAGGAAAAATTTCGTGTCATGCTGGAAACCGGCGGTTCGCTTTCTATTAAAGACGTACCGACCAAGGTGATAAAAGTGATTGACCTCAAATGTCCGGGAAGCGGTGAAGAGGACAAGAACCATTGGGACAACCTGAACTATCTCGCATCCACAGATGAGATTAAATTTGTTATCGCCGACCGGGCGGACTATGAGTGGAGCCGGGCGACGCTACATAAATACGAACTCGATAAAAAATCGCACATCCTGTTTTCACCTGTCTTCGATAAATTAAATTTGAAGGATTTAACAGAATGGATTCTTGAAGACAATCTCCCGGTGCGCCTGCAAACTCAACTCCACAAACATATCTGGGACAAAAACGCTCAAGGTGTTTGACCAGTCGGGTACTGATAGGAGAAAGTCCGCTCCAACCTCTCTTGGATGGCGCTCAGGAAATGTTGATTGTAAAATAAAATTGTAGCAAACTCCCCCCACGGGTAGTGGCAGGATCAAACAAAAGCACGATTAATCCATCATGTCCAAAGTCCATCAAAGTATTCGACGCAAACTTCTCGCCTGGTACGATAAAACGAAACGCGACTTGCCCTGGAGAGACACGAAAAACCCTTACAATATCTGGGTATCGGAGATCATGCTCCAGCAAACGCAAGTCAAGACCGTCCTCCCTTATTACCTGCGCTGGATCAAAACGTTTCCCACTGTAGAAAAACTTGCGGGTGCCTCTGAACGAAAAGTTTTAAAGCTATGGGAAGGACTCGGCTATTATTCAAGGGCGAGGAACCTTAGAAAAGCCGCACAGATCATCGTCAAAGATGTGAATGGGAAAGTACCCGACACCGAGGCTGGCCTTATGGCCCTTCCGGGAATCGGCAGGTACACGGCCGGGGCCATCGCCAGTATAGCGTTCGGACTGAAAGCGCCGGTTCTGGATGGCAACGTGAAACGCGTTCTTTCCCGATTATTTTGTCTTAACGAAAATGGAGCCACCTCCGCTTCTGAAAACCGCCTGTGGCAGAAAACGGCTGACCTACTACCGACCCGCAGACCGGGCGATTTCAATCAAGCTCTTATGGAACTGGGGGCGACCGTGTGTACTCCGAAATCGCCAACCTGCCTGCAATGCCCGGTGCGCACTTCCTGCGAAGTGTTCCGCCAGGGAACCCTTGAACTGTTTCCACCCGCCAAAAAAAAAGCCCCTGCCAAAAAAATCGAAGTCAGCGCCGCCATCATCTTAAGAAACAGAAAAATCTATATCCAGCAAAGGGCAAAGGGTGGATTGATGGGCGGACTGTGGGAATTCCCCGGCGGCAAGAGAGAAAAAATGGAATCGATGGAAGATTGCCTGCGGCGTGAGATTAAGGAAGAACTGGGAGCCAGCATTACCATTCTGGACAAAGTTATGACTATCAAACACACCTACACCCAGTTTCGCGTGACTCTTCATGTATTCAACTGCCGTTTGAACGGTCAACGTCTCAGACCCAATGGATGCGAACAATGGAAGTGGGTTTCGCCCGCACAATTGGCCACGTATCCTTTTCCTGCCGCCAATGTTAAAATTGTAAAGTACCTGACTGACGAAATCAGCAAGACCCGTGACTGAGAAAACAAATGGCTGTATCAAAGAAAATGAATCCGGGAGTCAAGGCAACCCTTGTCGGTGCGGCGGCGAACCTTAGTCTTTGCGTCGTTAAATTTATTGGCGGCATCATGGGTAACAGTACCGCCATGGTCGCCGATGCGATTCATTCTGTTTCCGACCTTCTGACCGATGCGATTGTCCTGTTCACGCACCGTATAGGCCAGAAACCCAAAGACGAGGATCACCCCTATGGTCATGGTCGCGCTGAAACCCTCGGCACTACGGCTGTCGGTTTTTTCATCATTGCGGCTGGAATTGGACTGGCTTACGAAGCCTGGGGAATTATTCAATCCGGTTCAACCCAAATCCCAAAAACCCTTGCGGCCGGAACAGCGTTGATCTCTATTGCCATAAACGAATGGTTATTTCGCTATACACGCAAGATTGGAGAAAAATCTAACAGTCCGACGCTTGTCGCCAATGCCTGGCATCATCGATCCGATGCAATCTCTTCTATCGCGGCGTTAGTGGGTATTGTCGGAGCGATGATCGGATTCTCCATGCTCGACCCCATTGCCGCGGCGATGGTCGCGCTCATGGTCATGAAGGTGGGCTACGAAATAACTCTTGGCGGATTCCGTGATCTGATGGATACCGCGCTCAGCGAGAAGCAGACTCTGGGCATTCAAGCTGTTATAGGTGATATCCCCGGCGTCATCAAATCACATGATCTGCGCACCCGTAGAATAGGCGGGGGAATTTTAATGGATGTCCACATTCAGGTAGATAATGATCTCACTGTGACCGAAGGCCACGAAGTCGCTGAACGGGTTCGGAGAAAGTTGATTAAAGTCTATCCCAACACCCAAGATGTTTTAATCCATGTAGACGCTTATGACGACCGCAAGGTCGAATCGATTCACAATATTTCGCGCGAGGATGTTGAGCTAAGGGCCACCCCCCTGCTTGCAAACACAAACGGCGCGTTCGAAAAAACGCGCCTTCGAGTGCACCACCTCAAAGGAAAAAATTTCATAGAACTTTATCTGCGCGGGGACTCTAAGAAAACAATCGCCGAAACCGAAATCCAACTTGAAGAAATCAAAAAACACCTGCTAAGGAGCGAACACATCGACGGCGTCAAAATTTTTCTGGAAATCGGAGATGATGATCACTCAACAAAATAGGTGTCATGGTTAGAGAAAACCGGCGGACTGTGGAAGTTAAGCATGGCAAGGGGGTCATCACCGGTGGTGAACTGGTGGACGGTTCCAGGAGGAACTCTGAAAAAACACCCTTCTCTCAGTTCATATTCCTTCCCGCCGAGATCAGCCTTCCCGGCCCCCGAAAGAACGTAATACAACTCCTCACCCTTTTTATGAAAACTTGGCTTTTTAAACTGCCCCGGAGCCATGTGTAAGACATAAGCAGAAAACTGTTCACAGACTTCCCTGGGCAAAAGCTGATCGATCTGAATTCCTTTCAAAACGAACGATGTCCCCTCCCCCGGCTCTACAAACAACACCTGATTTTTTTTATCTGCCATTCGCACCTCAAAATTTTTTACAATCGGGAGCAAATATCCCCTGAATGCGTGTTCGTATCAACTTGTGAAATGGCCTCCAATATACTTCCATCTTCACCAATCACATAGGTGATGCGCGATGCGTAATCATCTTCCGATTCCTTGACCGCATGGTAGGCCAAGGCAACCTCACGATTCACATCGCATAACAGCGGATAAGGAAAATCAAATTTCTCGGCGAACGCTTTATTGTCGGCCTCGTTATCAAGACTGACTCCCAGAACAACTGCGTTTTTCCCGGTGAGCTTCGCATAGTCATCACGAAATCCTTTCCCTTCAATTGTACAACCCGGCGTATCGGCCTTGGGGTAAAACCATAACACCACTTTTTTGCCAGCGAAACCTTCAAGACTCACTGTATTGCCATTATGATCCCTGACTGAAAAATCAGGAGCATTCGTTCCCGCTTCCAACATGCGAAACCTCCTTCATATAAATGCAAATTTTATTTGGATTTTTAAAACACCGCCTAACAAACCTGACAGTATCTATTTAGATGCTGTCTGATGTCTGTGGACTCAAAATTAATTTGCCGAAGGAAATTTATTTTTCAACTGAAAGGAGGCTTTCGCCCAGGATAAGGTCTTCTTTCCGGGTGATTTTTATATTCAATTCGGAGCCGGAAACTATCTTGACTTGTTTGCCCAGGTATTCAACCAACGCTCCTTCATCTGTTCCATAGTATGAATCCTTCTGGGCCTTGGCGAACGCCTCTTGAAGCAGGCCGTATTGAAATGCCTGTGGCGTCTGAACGCGCCACAACCCTTCCCGTGACACCGTGCGCTCGACAAATCCATCTGCGACCTGCTTGATCGTATCACTGACCGGTATCGCGGTAATGGCGGTGCCATGTTGCTCTGCCGCTTCCACGGTTTCCTTTATCATTTGTGGCGTTGCGAAAGGACGGACCCCATCATGGACCACTGCGATCTCCGTTGACTCCTCAAGCGCCTGAAACCCGTTATATACTGAGTCCTGACGTTGCGGGCCTCCCGCGACAACTTTGCGAACAATATCGCATCCATGCAACCATTCGTCTCCGGATTCATCCACATCCGCCTGCGGCATCACCAACACCACATAGTCGATCACTTCACAAGCCGCGAACACCTTGAGCGTGTGATGGAGCAGGGGTTTTCCCTGAAGCTCCAGAAACTGTTTGGGCACCGCCGCACCTATTCGTGTACCGCGACCTGCCGCTGGTATGATAGCGCCAACTTTCATAGCCTGCCTGATTTATAAATAAATTTATCCTTATTATGCTTTTCAGAAAACCGCATCGAATGCTTCAGAAAGTGTTTTAACTGGAATCAAGTTCAGTGAACTGTTCTTGTTAAGCAGTTTATCTTCATTCACCGAATGTGGCACGACACAACGTTTGAATCCCAACCGCTCCACCTCGGTCAATCTGGCTTCCAACTGCATGACAGACCTCACTTCCCCGGTGAGCCCTATTTCTCCAATCATGACAGTGTGCGGATCAACCGATATATTCCTAAAACTTCCAGCAATCGCCGCCGCTATTCCCATATCCACAGCCGGTTCGGATACTTTGAGTCCGCCCGCAATGTTGACAAAAATATCCTCACCCTGCAGATTCAGCCCCAGCCGTTTTTCCATTATAGCAATCAGCAAAGACGTTCTGTTGTGGTCGAATCCAGCGGACATACGCCGGGGCATACCTATTGAAGAAGATGACGTCACCAGTGCCTGGACTTCCACTAAGAGCGGCCTGCTCCCTTCCATGCTGGAAATTATGATCGAACCGGGTGAGTCTGCCGGACGCTCCGACAAAAAAATGTCCGACGGATTCTCCACGCCAACGAGACCTTCGGGAAGCATTTCAAAAACTCCAATCTCCGGCGTCGAGCCAAAACGATTTTTTATCGCTCTTAAAATTCGATATGAATGTCCTTTTTCTCCCTCAAAGTATATCACCGTATCGACAATGTGCTCCAGTGATTTTGGGCCTGCGATAGCGCCGTCTTTGGTGATATGGCCTATGAGCAAGGCCGGCATGGCCCGCTTCTTCACATCCTGAAAAATTTTGAAAGCGACCTCCCGAACCTGGCCAATGCTTCCCGGAGCAGATTGCAAATCTGCGGTAAAAAACGTCTGGATGGAATCAAGGACCAACGCGTCCGGCTGAACCTGCTCAACCACAGCCAGAACATCCTCAATACAAATTTCGGAGCAGATCAGCAGATTATCGGACAGTGCCCCCAAACGATCCGCCCGCAGTTTTATCTGCGCTGGTGACTCCTCTCCGGAAACGTAAAGTACTTTTGCTCCCGATATTGCCATCTCACCCATGCTTTGTAACAAGAGAGTTGATTTACCAATTCCAGGGTCCCCACCAATAAGAATAAGAGACCCCTCAACGAGTCCACCTCCCAGGGTCCGGTCGAATTCCCCAATACCCGTGACCAGTCTGTTTTGTGTAAGCGGCGCAACCTGAGTGACCGGTTGAACAGAATTGCCATCGCCCCCACCTTTCCCGGTTTTTCGTTTCGAGCCCGCTCCTTTTATCCTTTCCTCGGCAAGAGTATTCCACTCTTCGCATCCCGGGCATTTGCCCATCCACTTGGGAGTACGTTGACCACAACTCTGACACACAAATTCCGTAACCGTTTTAGCCATACCATCGATTCCAGTAAAATGATTCTGTTTTATAGAAGGAGAGATTTTGGTCTTTTAACGACCTGAGGTTTTTACCAAAGAGAGCCCGTTAAATCGTTCCGAACGGGGCTCGGGGAAATAGTCAAAAGAACAATCGCAAAAATTTACCGGGCCGGAGCAACCGGCTTAACCACACTTTTTTTCTTACTTTTCATCTTCTTCAAAATGTCATTATTGCGGGAGATATTAACATTAGCTTTGTTCCTCAAGTCTGACAGGTAGCTTTGCATTTTTCCCTGCCCTTTAAGGACATCATCCACACCACCCTTATTAACCAGAGACTTGATTTCCCCCTGGCCCTGTAACACCTGATCAATCTTGCCCTGGCCCTGCGCTAATTTCCCCTGGCCCTGTAATACCTGATCAATCTTGCCCTGAGCTTGCAAAATCTGATCTAATTTTCCCTGGCCCTGCGCTAATTTCCCCTGGCCCTGTAACACCTGATCAATCTTTCCCTGGCCCTGTAACACCTGATCAATCTTTCCCTGGCCCTGCACTAATTTTCCCTGGCCCTGTAACACCTGATCAATCTTTCCCTGGCCCTGCACTAATTTTCCCTGGCCCTGTAATACCTGATCAATCTTGCCCTGAGCTTGCAAAATCTGATCTAATTTTCCCTGGCCCTGTAATACCTGATCGATTTTACCCTGTTCAAGAGCGATGGCTTTTAATATCTCGATCAGCTTGGCCAGTTTCTTGTTGGCCATATCCACTTGCGCCTGATTGGAAGTTATTGTTTCAAGAGATTGCTTCAGGTCTGTCTGTATCTGACTGGATTGCTCAAAAATCTTCCTGGACGCATCGACCAGAGTAACCAACCGGGGTTCCGCACTTTTTTGATTCTTTTTAATCTCATCCAGATTTTTATTCAAACGAATTTCTGAGGCCGCTTTTTCCTGAGTCATGCTTTTCAGGCGGCTGATCAAAACTTCTTGCAGCATACCTATCGTTTTTCGTGTTTGATCAATATTTTTGTTTGTGCCTTCAATATTCAGTTGAATTGCCGCTGTCAGATTTTTTGTTTCCTCATCAACCAGAATGCTTTTTTTGAGTATTTCTATCAAATTCTTGTTTTTCTCATCCATTGTGACCAAGGACGCGACCACTTGCTTGTGGTTTGATTCCATGGAGTTTTTCTGCTCTATCCGGGCTTGAGCCAGTTCTGCCAACAAAGCCTTACGGATTTCTTCACTTTGAGTATTGAGTGCGGGTATCAGGTCAGACTTAAACACCGCCTGGGTCTGTTTCAATTTTTCAGTCTGGTCACCCAATGCCTGAATAATCTGCTGAAGTTTTTCTTTGTTCCCTTCATTGAAATCCATGAAATACTGCTTGTTGTCCTTTGAAAGATTTACCATATCTGTCGCCAGTTCATTTTTAAGCTGACCAAACTGGTCTTTCAACTCAGTTTGCAAATGTTTACCCGCTTGTCTTTGGCTTTTAAGTTCAGCCACTACTTCATCATCCACCTTGGATTCCATATCTCTAAGTTTGCTTTCGAAGCCATCAACTTTACTCATAGTCTCAGCGGCACTTCGTTCCATAACATCTTGCAATTGAGGCAGGTTTCCTTTTATGGAATTTATATCCTGCCGAATGTTTTCTTGAATTTTCTGCATCGAAATCATTTGAGCTTTAATATTTTCCACCAGGCGAGAGTTAATTTTCTTAATTTCCCTCAATATTTTTACATGATACTCCTCATCGCCCATAAAGGCTTCCACATATGAAGCAAAACCGACCTGGGCAAAAACCATCAGCATAATAATTGAGCGTCTAATCCACATAAGAATAAAATCTTCCCAAAGAGAGTGATTGGTATGCTTTTAAAAAGTGCCGAAAAAAAAAGGCCGCAACGGGAAGTTTCCCCGTTACGGCCCATTATAACCGAAACTATGAATCGATGTAATCAACAAAGAGTCGGTTTATCGACCAATCATAAAATGTGCCCGGCGATTTTCCAACCAGCAACCCTCATTGCGGTCAAAACAGAAGGGCTTTTCTTCGCCGTAACTGATTGTATGAATCCGACTCTCATTAATGCCCTGGGAAACCAGATACATCTTCGTTGATTGAGCACGACGCTCACCAAGAGCAATATTGTAATTGTTGGTGCCTCGCTCATCACAATGACCCTGAATCTCTATTTTTGCCATTGGATTGGCCTTGAGAAAACTCGCATTCTTTTTTAAAATTGCACGAGAATCATTGTCCAGGTCATATTTGTCGAATTTAAAATGAATGTCACTCAATTCGCGTGTCGGACTGAACGTTTGCAGACGACGGGCTTCTTTAACTCCTCTGTCACTGCCGCCGGCAGCACCATCGGAACCCCCCGAAAATGAATCGCCCGTACCATGGCCTGTGTAACCATCGCCTGGCATTCCT
>Ga0208411_1000333_pt1 | contig 37068 bp, 23 predicted proteins | sample ETN01SmetaG_4_FD_185793 | JGI IMG/M metagenome (GOLD analysis project Ga0208411, IMG submission 185793) | Marine microbial and viral communities from oxygen minimum zone, Eastern Pacific Ocean - ETNP2014F12-01SV261 (SPAdes) (version 2) | ecosystem: Environmental > Aquatic > Marine > Oceanic ... | reverse complement strand
TATTTATGCCTCAACAAACTTACAAGACGATTGGGAGGCAACACCTGAAAGCGAAATTTATCAAATAAGTATTGCTGATGGTTCGATCGACCGTCTTACGAATAGGTTTGGTCAAGATGTTGATCCTACGCCATCGCCGGATGGAAAATATTTAGCGTACACTGGTTACGATGATAAAAAGATGGCGACTCAAATTTCTCATATGTATGTGATGAATCTAAAAACAAAAAAAATCCGAAAGGTTAAAACAAAACTAGATCGTAGTGTGCGTAGTCTTAGTTGGTCGTCAGATGGGAAAAACATTTTCTTTTTATATGATAATGAAGGTAACACAAAACTTGCGAAAACTACATTAAATGGCAAAACAAAGATATTGACTAATAATGGTGGCGGGAAATATGTGATGGCATATGGTGGCGGCGGTGAGTTTAGTATGTCTTCAAATGGAAATTATGTTTACACATATTCACGTCCAGAGTTTCCTATAAATCTTGCTGTTGGGAATATTAAAGGAGGTAAACCGAAAGTTATTACATCAATAAATGAAGATATTTTAGCTGGCAAAGAACTTGGCAAGGTGGAAGAGATCTGGTATAAGTCTTCCCATGACGGTTTGGATATCCAGGGCTGGATCATCAAACCGCCGGGCTTTGATCCTTCGAAAAAATATCCATTGATTCTAGAAATCCATGGTGGCCCATTTTCTAATTACGGTGATCGCTTTGACCTGGAGAAGCAATTAATGGCAGCTCAAGGGTATGTAGTACTCTATACGAACCCTCGTGGCAGTACAAGCTATGGTGAGAAGTTTGCTCAATTAATCCATCATGATTACCCTGGAGATGATTTTTATGATCTTAACTCTGGTGTAGATGCGGTTATAAAGAAGGGTTATATTGATGAAGATAATCTTTTTGTTACTGGCGGAAGTGGCGGTGGTGTATTGACCTGCTGGATGATTGGTCGGACCACCCGTTTTAAAGCAGCAGTAACGGTATATCCAGTGATCAACTGGTATAGCTTTGCTCTTTACTCAGATATTCCTAGGGTTGCAGGCTACTGGTTCCCTGGAATGCCCTGGGATCATGCAGAGTTATATGAGAGTAAGAATCTATTATCAGTAGTAAAGAATGTAAAAACACCTACAATGGTTCTAACTGGAGAGGCAGACTATCGAACACCAATGCCGGACTCAGAACAGTATTATGCGGCATTGCAATTATTAGGCGTGCAATCTACGCTAGTGCGAGTTCCAGATGAACCTCATGGAATTTCTGTTCGCCCCAGCCATCATATAAGTAAGCTACAACATATCATGGGCTGGATCAATAAATATAACTCAGGGAATCGTTATGAAAGAAATTAGAAAGAAAAAAATATTAAAGATTAAGTCCAATTTAATTTCAATTTGCTGTTTAATCGTAATATTTGTTTTGCACCCAACATATTTGATTGCTCAAGACAATTTAAAAGGATTAGAAACGGAGTTATCAAGATTAGCTGATTTATCCGGCGGTAAAATGGGTATAGGAGTTATTCATTTGGAAACAGATCAAAGACTCTATGTTAATAACAATGAGAGATATCCTCTCGCGAGTACTTATAAAGTACCGATAGCTGTCCAATTGTTAAAAAGGGTGGAAAAAGGAGAACTAAACCTTAATGATATGATCGTTGTACAACCCAAGGATCAACATCCAGGCAGTGGCATTTTATCAAACTTGTTTGTTGCACCAGGCGTACAATTGTCTCTAAGGAATCAATTAGAGTTAATGATGATTCTAAGTGATAATAGTGCGACAGATATTTGTTTGAATGCTGCTGGTGGTGCGAAAAAAGTAAAAAGCATGTTGAAAAAAAATAAAATTCGAGACATGTCTATTGATCGATCTACCATTAGTCTTATCGGAGATTGGTTAGGGCTTAAATTGGAAGGCGGAGCAACTTCGAACAAAGAATTCATGGAAAAATATAATAGTCTTCCAAAAGAAGTCGTAATGGAAGCAAGTGAAAAGTTCGGAAAAGATCTACGTGATACAGCAACTCCGCAAGCAATGGCAGAATTATTACAGATGATATGGTCGAACAAAATCCTCAAAAAAGAAAGTTCTGAACTATTGGTTGATATAATGAGTCGATGCCAAACTGGAGAAGGTAGATTAAAAGGATTATTGCCTCAGGGAACATATGTTGCGCATAAAACAGGAACAATTGGTGCAACGACTAATGATGTTGGTATTATCCGTCTGCCCCAAAATAAAGGAAATGTTGTGGTAGTTGCATTTGTTAAAGATTCTGATTTGAGTATTCCTGAAAGAGAACGAGCAATTGCACATGTAGCTAGATCAATACATGACTATTTTCTTTTTCAATAAATTTAATCACAAAGGAGAAAAATAATGTTCAATATTAAGAAGTTAATCTCTGTTTCGATCCTACTACTGGCTGTAAATGTGCAGTCACAAAATTGGACTCCAGAAACAAGTATCCAGTTAAAGCAAATTTCAGATTTAAATTTTTCAGACAAGGGTGATAAAATTGCTTTTGTTGTTAGGGAAGCGCTTATTGAAGGTGAACAATCTGAATATTTAAGTCAAGTTTGGGTTACAAATTCTGATGGTTCTGATTTAGTACAATTTACATATGATAAAAAATCAAGTAACCGGCCCCGTTTTTCACCTAATGGAAAGTACTTGGCATTCATAAGCCAAAGAACAGATAAGCCACAACTATGGATCATGAATATTGCTGGAGGAGGCCCTTGGCAGTTTACACATGAGAAAGAAGGTGTTGGGGCATTCCATTGGTCTCCAAATGGTCAAACCATTGCCTTTTTGATGAAAGATCCTTTAACTGATGAAGAAGAAAAGGACAAAAAGGAAAAAAGAGATGTGATCCTAGTTGATCAAAATTTTAAACTTTCACACATTTATACTAAAAAGTTTAATTCAAAATCAGATACTACCAAGGCAACTAGACTCACCAATGGGGCTTATGATATTACTGGTTTTGATTGGTCTCCTGATGGTAAAAAAATTGTTTTTTCACACCGACCTGAACCTACCTTTAACAGTGGATTTGGTTCGGGGGACATATCCATTGTTAATTTGTCCAATAAAAAAGTAAAAACCTTAGTGGATTGGGAAGGTGTTGATACTAGTCCTTCTTTTTCTCCAGATGGTAAATTAATTGCATTTGTTTCAAATGGCGGAAAGCGGGAAGAAATTGGTTTAAGTGATATATTTGTAATTAAATCAAATGGAGGCAAACCAAAAAAACTTGCTGAAACTCCTAACAGAGGTAACCAGTTAATTATGTCAGGAGCTGGCATAATTAACTGGTCCTCAGACAGTCAGCATCTTTATGTAAGTGATCTTGATCGCACTCAGTCCCAGATATATAAAATTGGTGTTCAAGGAAAAACAATTAATGCATTACTTGATTATGAAGGGATCGTTTCATCACCTGCAATCAGTAATGATGAAACAAAAATAATTTTTGTAAAACAAACTGTTGATAAGCCTAGTGAAGTATTTTCCGGGTTATTGAAAGGTCTAAAAACAAAAAAGATTACCAATTTTAATTCTGATTTAGATTTACCAACTATCACAAAGACTGAATTAATAAAATGGAAATCAAAAGATGGCCTGGAAATAGAGGGGTTGTTGAGCTATCCTGCAAACTATAATAAACGAAAAAAATATCCTTTGGCCCTTATTATTCATGGTGGACCCGCAGGAGTGTTTACTCAGAGTTTCACAGGTAATCCAGGTATTTATACCATCCAATATTTTACGGATAATGGTTATGCTGTACTTAGACCAAACCCGCGTGGAAGTACTGGATATGGTAAAGATTTTCGCTATGCAAACTTTAAGGACTGGGGTTTCGGTGACTACGAAGATATTATGTCTGGTGTAGATAAAGTTATTGATATGGGTGTGGCTGATCCAAAAAGATTGGCTGTGATGGGTTGGAGTTATGGTGGATATATGACATCTTTTGTTGTAACCCGAACGGATCGTTTCAAAGCAGCAAGTATGGGCGCAGGACTGCCCAATCTAATCAGTATGACAACCACAACTGATATACCTGACTATTTAGTTGCGCATATGGGTGGCGAATTCTGGGATGATTATGAAACCTATGAAAAACATTCAGCAATGTATCGCATAAAAAATGTGGTTACGCCTACCCAAATTTTGCATGGTGAAAATGATCTTCGAGTACCTTTCACACAGGGGCAGGAATTTTATGTTGCGTTAAAGAGGAGAGGTGTGCAAACTGAAATGGCGGTATATCCACGGACTCCACATGGCCCAAGAGAGCCTAAATTACTAATGGATGTATCTCCTAGAATATTGAACTGGCTCGATAAATATATCGAACGCAGTACTGATAGAAAATAGTATAAATGAAATAGAATAAATGAAATAGAATAATATTATTGAGTGACAGTTAAAGAAAAAATAAAACCATCAGAGATAAAAGGACTTGTATGGGCTTTTACATACTTTTTTTGTCTTTTAACAAGTTACTATATAATTCGGCCACTAAGAGATGAGATGGGAATTGCTGGTGGTGTTGAAAATTTACCTTGGCTTTTTACCGGAACCTTTTTGGTGATGTTCATTGCCGTACCCTTTTTCGGATGGGTGGCATCTAAGTATCCCAGGGAAAAATTCATTCCCTATGTTTATGGGCTCTTTATTTCACTTATAATCACCTTTTTTTTACTTTTTTCCAGCGACTTAAATCATACTCATATTGCTAAAGCATTCTATATATGGGCAAGTGTATATAATTTATTTATTATATCAGTTTTTTGGAGTTTTATGGCAGATATTTTTTCCAATAGCCAAGCCAAAAGATTATATGGATATATTGCTGCAGGGGGAACGATCGGAGCTATTTCCGGACCTGCCCTAACATTGTTTCTAGTAAAATTTACTGGTCCCACTAATTTGTTGATCCTATCGGCATTGTTATTAACTGGGGCAATAATTTCTGTAAAAAAATTGAATCAATGGCAACTATCTTTAAATAAAGATAAATCCCCTGAGTATACTAAAAATATGAGCATGCCCATAGGTGGAAACCCTTTTGCTGGTATAAAACTTGTTGCAACGTCTAATTATTTGATAGGTATATGTCTATTAATGCTTTTATATACTACTCTTTCAACATTTTTGTATCTCCAACAAGCCGAAATTATTAAAATGAATATTTCTGATCCTTCCCAACGCACAGCAATTTTTGCTGGGATGGATTTTGCTGTGAATATTTTAACTATTGTAACACAGGTATTTTTGACTGAAAAAATCATTAATTATTTTGGCTTGGGTAAAACGCTAATGATAATTCCTATTGGTTTAGCTATAGGGCTATTTATTTTAGGTTTATCACCAATTTTACCTGTTCTTATTGTGGTTCAAGTATTGCGACGGGCGGGGAATTATGCTATCATGAAGCCGGCGCGTGAAATGCTGTATGTTTCCCTCGGAAGAGAAGAAAAGTACAAGGCAAAGAATTTTATTGATACCTCAATATATAGAGGCGGGGATGCTGTGAGCGCTTGGTTTTTTGGCGGACTCAGAGCCTTTGGTGTTGGATTAGCAGGTATCGCATTTATTGGTGTCCCACTTGCGTTGATTTGGGCGTGGGTATCTTTTAGACTGGGTAATGAGAATGAAAAAATGAATGCCAAGGTTAAATTAACATAATTTCAAAATAGGAATAGAAGGAGCATAAAAATGAAATCATCTAGAAGAGAATTCATGATCAAAAGCGGAGCCGCTGCTGCCGCATTAGGTTTAGGTTTGTCTTATGCAAATAGTATAAATACAGAAAAGACCAAAAAAGCAAAAAAATCTTTAAAAATCCTCATTTTAGGTGGCACTGCATTCACAGGTCCTCATCTAATTAAATACGCCATGGATCGCGGACACTCTATTTCTATTTTTAATCGAGGTAAAACGAAATCAACGGTTCATAAAGAACTATTTAAGAAAGTAGAAAAACTGGTAGGCGATCGCAATGACAATTTAGAAGCCTTGAAGGGTCGCCAATGGGATGCAGTCATTGATAATTATGCTGTTTATCCTAGATGGGTGAGACAAACAGCTGATATTTTAAAAGATAATGTGGATACGTATCTATTTAATTCTACTTTAAGCGTACATGCTAGTTTTACAAAGCGAGGATTAAATGAAGATGATCCTGTTGCAACTACAGATACACCTGATAAAGAAGATGGGAGTCTATATGGGCCATTAAAAGCATTGTGTGAAGATGTAACGCGTGATGTTTTTAAGGAACGGGCAATCATTGTCAGACCCCATTTAATTGTTGGTCCTGGGGATACAACAGATCGATTTACTTATTGGCCAGTTAGAATACAAAAAGGCGGAGAAGTCTTAGCACCTGGGAGTATGAATCGTCCTGTTCAATATATAGATGCGAGAGACCTTTCCCAGTTTATGATTCATTTAATTGAAAATAGAACTAACGGTACATTCAGTGGAGTAGGTCCTTTATCAGGATTAAGTATGGCTGAATTACTTTATGGTATGAGAGCTGTGGTAAGCAATGATATTTCATTTACATGGGTAGATCAAGAATTCCTCACTAAAAATGAAGTTAGACCATGGATGGAAATGACAACTTGGATGCCTGAAGGCGGAGAATGGGATGGATTTGGCTCTTTTGATAATACTAAATCTGTTAAGGCTGGATTGACCTACAGACCACTGGTAGAAACAGTAAAAGATACTTTTAACTGGTGGGAAGGCCTTCCTGCAGAAAGAAGGAATAAACCAAAGGCAGGTCTTGATTATAAAAAAGAGCAAAAAGTACTTACAGCTTGGAAATAAAATAAATGATCAGTATAGAAAATTTTAAATTTGAAGGAGTGTAGCTAAATGCAGAAAAACAGTAATATCAAAATTATATCCAAGAATATTATACTGATATTAATCTTATTTACCGTCGTTAATGGTGTTGCTCAAGAATCAATATCAGAAGGATTAGAAAAACGTATTGAAAATATTTATAAAGAATGGAATATACCTGGAATGGCAGTAGCAATTATCAAAGATGATAAAGTTATCTATGCGAAAGGATTTGGTGTTCGCGAAATAGGTAAGTCTGCAAGAGTAGATGAAAGGACACTTTTTGCAGTTGCTTCAACGACAAAAGCAATGACTGCTGCTACTTTGGGTATGCTTGTAGATGAAGAAAAACTAAGTTGGAATGATCGGGTTATAGATGTTTTACCTGGTTTCCGTATGTATGATTCATATGCAACTGCTGAGATGAGAGTTCGCGATTTATTAACCCATAAAAGTGGTTTGTCTAGAGGTGATGGAGCGTGGCTTGAGTTTCCTATTTCTAGAGAAGAAGTTTTACATCAAGTTCGTTATTTAAAACCTTCATACAGTTTTAGATCAAAATACCATTATAGTAATTTAATGTATTTGGTGGCAGGATTAGCATCTGAGGAAATACATGGCGATACTTGGGATAACGTAATGTATAAACGATTATTTAAACCATTAAATATGAGAAGGAGTCTGTCAACGACAATTGAGATTAATAAACGTAGTAATGTAGCAACGCCTCATGCCAAAGAAAATGGATTTTTTTCAGAAGGAAATTTTAAGCCAATAACTCATCGTAAAGCTGATGGTATTGCTCCTGCTGGAGCGGTTTATTCAAATGTATTAGAAATGGCCAATTGGGTTAGACTAAATATGAATAAAGGTGAGTTTGAAGGAAAAAGAATATTAAGTGAATCAGTGATGAATCAAATGCATACGCCCCAGATGCATTATAAATTTAATCCAAGATTTCCAGAGGAAGAAGAAGTCACGAATTTTAAAACCTATGGTCTTGGTTGGTTAATAGATGACTACAGAGGACATAAGCGCATTAGTCATGGAGGTTATTTAGATGGATTTAGTACTTGGATTGGTTTTGTTCCATCAATAAACGTAGGATGGGTTGTAATGAATAATGGTGGTATTGGTATGACCCAGGTGGTTGGAACTGAGATTATCGATGCTTTTTTAAATGTAAATAATAAAATTGATTGGTCTAAGTTGGAGATGGAATATCAGAAGGATAATCCATCATATGGATATCAAGTTTCCGATAGTTTATTGGCTGATATAGTATCTAACCGTGTTAACGGAACCAGTCTTCGCCTGGATAATTCTGGTTATACAGGTGAATACTCAAATGAATTTTATGGTAACTTGATAATTAATGAAAAAAATGGAAAACTTTTTATATCTAGAGGAAATAAGTTGCAGGGTATTTTAAATCACTGGCACTATGACACTTTCCGTGTAAGATGGGATTTATTAGCAGATAGAGTCAGAGGATGCTGCGGAGGAGGAAATGAATTCATTACTTTTCATTTTAATATGAAAAATGAAGCTGCTGTGTTGGAAAGAATCATGGATGGAAATCCAACATATTTTAATAAATTAGATTAGGAGGACTAAAATGAAAAAATACAATAAACTAACAAAATCAATGATCTCTACAGCATTATTTTTATTTATGCTTACATATGTTCAAGGAATGCAGCAGGAGTCTATACCTCAAGGATTAGAACAGCAAATTGAACAGATTCGTAAAGATTGGGATATTCCTGGAATGGCGGTAGCGATTATCAAAGGTGATGAAGTCATTTATGCAAATGGATTTGGTGTTCGTGAATTAGGTAAGTCAGCTAAAGTAGATGAAAAGACATTATTTGCGGTTGGTTCCACAACCAAAGGAATGACAGTTGCCACATTGGGTATGCTTGTTGATGAGGGTAAACTAAGTTGGGATGATCGAGTTATAGATGTATTGCCCGGTTTCCGTATGTATGATGCATATGCGACGGCTGAGATGAGAGTTCGTGATATCTTGACGCATAAAAGTGGATTAACCCGAGGTGATCAAATTTGGTTTGGATCTGCAATGAATCTACAAGAAGTGTTTCATAGCATACGCTATCTCAAACCTGCATACAGTTTTAGATCCACCTACAATTACCAAAATCTAATGTATTTAACGGCAGGATTGGTCTCAGGTGAAATACATGGTGATACTTGGGATAATGTAATGTATAAACGTTTCTTTAGACCTCTCAAAATGAGAACAAGTGTCACAAACCTTAAAGATTTGGCCAAAAGAAGTAATGTTGCCACTCCGCATGCAAGAGTTGATGGTAAGCTTCAGCCTATTGAAGATCGCAACTTGGACAATATTGCCCCAGCAGGATCGGTCTATTCAAATGCACTAGAAATGGCTAATTGGATAAGATTAAATATGAATAAGGGTGAGTTTGAAGGAAAAAGAATATTAAGTGAAGAAGTAATGAATGAAATGCATACACCCCAAATGCATATGTCCTATTCTGGCACAAATAAAGTAACAAATTTTAGTTTATACGGCTTAGGGTTTAGAGTTTCAGATTATAGAGGCCATAAAATGGTTAGTCATGGAGGTGGTATTGATGGTTTTATAACTTGGATTGGCTTTATCTCGGATCTTGATTTAGGATGGGTAGTCGTTAATAATGGGGGCAGTCGCGCATCCACATTAGTAGGTTATGAAATTATTGATGCCTTTATGGGTTTAGAAGATGATATCGATTGGTCAGCCGATGGTAAAAAGTCTTATAATGAAAGTATGGCTCGTTATGACAGTTTAAGAAATGATGTTGATTCTCGAAGAGTTTTCCGTACAGAAACGAGATTACAAAACTCAGGATATGTGGGCGACTACAATCATGAGTTCTATGGTGACATGACAATATCTACTAGTGACAATAAACTAATCATTTCTCGAGGAGATGCTTTAAATGGAACATTAAATCATTGGCATTATGATACTTTTCGAGCACGATGGGATGAACCAAGGGAGCGTGCAAGATATGGTAATGAATTTATTACTTTCCATTTCAATGCAAAAAATGAAGCTCATATTATGGAGAGGTTTTTGGATGGTAATCCAGTATACTTCAACAAGGTAAAAGATGATAAATAATAAAAATATGAAATTCATTCTTGCTTTATTCTCGGTAATGCTTTGGGTATCTTGCGAAGATAAAATAGTGGCAATGGAAGATTTAGATTTTGCCCCTTTTTTGATCGAGGATTTAAATCCGAATTCATCAACATATGGTGAAAAGGTCGGACCACCTTTTTATTATGGTAAAGTATCAGCATACTATTTTGGTGATCCTGGGTGAGGACTATGTAAGCATCGGTTCGATGTTCTGGATGATATGAGCAATGATTTGAATACTAGTGGATATGAAAATATTGCTATCATGGGTCTGAATAGTATCGCGGACTCCGATGTACCAATTAATCAAATGGTAAAAGGGAATACATTGCCGTGGGGAAGTGATAATGATCAATATCAGATCTGGGAGAAATGGAAGATCACCTTAAGGGACTTATATGTTTTTAAACCTAATGGGGAATTTTATGCTTGGATGAACCTGACTGATTTTAATCCTGAGCCTACCATTACAGACAGTACCAATTATAAAGCACTGAGGCAATTGCTGATAGATGCGCTTACGGCTGAACCGATCAGACAGTAAAAAAATAAAAATTTCTTGCGCTCTAATATATCTCACAGATTCTATTAATATTAGAGGAGAGCTAATTCCAACAATAATATGTGGATAAGGCTAATGAAAAGAAATTCAAAAAAATGATTATATTATACAAATTTAATAATAATTGTTTTTTATCTGTTACTGCAATACATTCGGATAGGGAGGGAATCCAACTTTTATGGTGGTTTACTCAAAATTACCATATTTTGTTGGTTAATCCGAAAATTGAAATTGAATTAAAAGAGGAATAAATAGGGAGTTACAAAATGATAAAAAAGTATCGTTCTAACTGGATTGTTTTGCTTTTTTTAAGCGGTCTCTACGGCCAGAATAGTGTTACAGGTAAAGTAACAGATGCGGTTACGGGTGAACCTCTATTAGGTGCTAATGTTATCGTACAAGGCATTAGTCTTGGCTCTGCAACAGATGCAGATGGAGTCTATAGGATTACTAATATACCTACAGATGGTTCAGTAACTATCATTGCAAACTATATAGGCTACGCGTCTATTTCCCAAGACATTGATCTAAGTGTTACAACAACATTAGATTTTGCATTGAAACGATCTGCCGTAGGTCTTGATGAGGTCGTTGTAACAGGTGTTGCTGGCGAACAAAGGAAAAAAGCACTCGGTAATGTTATTGCCTCTCTAAATGTGGATGATTTGCTTGAATTAGCACCCCGTCCTGATATTACAAATATGATTAGTGCTACAATTCCAGGTGTAAGAATTATGGATAATGGCGGCGAAGTTGGTACTGGTGGAACTTCTAGAATTAGAGGTGTAAGCTCTATGACTCTTGCTGGAACTCCAATTCTTGTTGTAGATGGTGTTAGAGTAAATGGTATGGATAATGAAACAAGATTTGGTGGTGTAGGTTTTGACTATGCTCAAGCTCCTTCTAGAATTAACGATTTTAACATGGAAGAAATAGAAAAAATCGAAGTTTTAAAAGGACCTGCTGCAGCTACACTATATGGAACTGAAGCATCAAATGGCGTGATATCTATTATTACTAAAAAAGGTCAAAAAGGAAAAGCTAAAATATCGTTTGTGGCAAAAAGCGGAACAAATAACCTTCCTAAAGACCCTAAAGAATATTTTATGCCAGTGTTTTATACTAGTACGGGTGTTGATGGAAATACGCCAGGTGATATTATTGAGGTTAATGTTATCGAAGAAGATGCAAAAAATGGAATGGATTGGTTCCAAGAAGGATCAATTAGTGCTTACAACATAGATATTAGTGGCGGTGGAGATAACCACACATACTATGTTTCTGGAGGTTGGAATGATGAGAATGGGATTGTGGATTATAACTGGAAAAGAGGTCTTAATGGTAGGGCTAATGTTACTCTTTTGCCTACTCCAACTTTAAAGCTTAGTTTTGGTTTGGGGACTGTACAAAGTCGAACAGAATTTTCATCTGCACAACAACCTTTATCTACGGCAATAATTTGGGCATGCCCGGCTCCAGGTTGTGAGCCAAAAAGTGGTCTCCCAAATGCATTAGATGGTCCTTATAGAGGATACATTGCTTATCTTCCAGAAGCATATCAAAATGAAATTGAAGGATTCCAAGATCTTGATAGAACTACATGGAATGCCTCAGCTACTCATGATCCAACTACTTGGTTAAATCATAGGATAACAATTGGTGGTGACTATGGTAATACAAGAAGTACTGAGTTATATAAAGCTACTGGAAACATTGGTAATTTTGGAAACAATGGTAGAAAAACAGTTCTTCAATCAAGATCGAATTTCACAACCATTGATTATAATGCGAATGCAACATTACAACCAATGTCGTTTTTAAGTTCAATCTCTTCAGTTGGTGTTCAGTTTTATGAAAAAAAACAGCAAATTGTTTATGGTTATGGAGAGACCTTTCCGGTCGCAGCACTTGAAACAATTTCTTCAGGTGCAACAAAAACAGCTGATGAAGAATTCCTTCAAAACAAAACTTTTGGAGTTTATTACCAGCAACAATTTGGTATTAATGACCGTATTTTCTTAACAGCGGCAGTGCGTGGAGATGATAACAGTTCTTTTGGTAAAAACTATGACTTTGTAGTCTATCCAAAGTTTTCACTTGCCTATGCTTTAAGTGAAGAGCCCTTTTTTCAGAATGCGCTTCCTTGGATTACAGAATTTAAATTCAGGACTGCTTTTGGTAAGGCCGGTAGACAACCAGATTTATTTGCAGCTATAAGAACGTATGCACCTTCAGTTGGTCCAGGTGGATCAGGTACTTTGACACCAAATAATATTGGTAATCCAGACCTTGAGCCTGAGATTGGTGAAGAGACAGAGATTGGTTTTGATGCAGGATTCTTGGATGGTCTTGCTGGTGTTGAGTTCACTATTTTTAAACAAAGAACCAAAAATGCTATTATTTCAGTCCCGATTCTTCCATCAACAGGTTTTCCTGGTGCTCAATTCAGGAATATTGGAGAAATAAAAAATGATGGAATTGAATTTGCTACAAACATAACACCAATCAGAAGCCGCGGACTTATGTTGAATCTTGGTATGACCTATTCGACTACTAAAAATGAAATTGTTAGCTTAGGAGGCCAACCTCCTATCGTTCAAGCTGCTTCACAAGGTCAGATGAACCTAGAAGGTTTCCCTTTAGCAGGTATATTCCAGAAAAGGGTTGTGTCTTCTGATTTGACAACAGATGAAAGTGGAAGAACATCCGCAAGCAATGTCATGTGTGAAGGTGGTGAGAAGGTTGCTGGTACAAATTTTTCAGCAGGTGGTGGTAGTCCAGTTCCTTGCGCTGAAGCCCCTGCAGTTTATTGGGGACAACCAATTCCTGAAAAAGAAGGAAGTATTTATGGCTCCCTTACAGTTAATAACTCATTTACTCAAAATAGTAATTTAACTTTTTATGCACTAGTTGACTGGATTGGTGGAAATACTATGGTTAGTGGAGATATTGCAGCACAGCATAGATTCTTTTTGAATTCTAGAGCAATGCAGGAAAGAACCGATCCAGTTTTACTTGGGTATGAAGCCTTAGGTGGTGGTGGACTTTGGCAACCTGGAATCATTAATGCGGGTTTTGGTAAGCTTAGAACAATTGCTGTAAGTTATAAACTTCCTAATTCATGGGTTGATAAGGTTCCTGGAATCTCAGGTGCAGATCTTAATTTTTCTATGAATAACGTAGCAACGCTTTGGGTTGATCAAGAAGAAGGATTTGGCGCTAGACAAATGGATCCTGAAGTTAGTAATCAAATTGGTGGTGCGACAGAAGGATTAAATGCCTACAACCAAGAAGGATGGGGACAGTTAAGAACAATGTTGTTCACATTTAGACTATCCTTCTAAGCAGGTATTAAGGAGAATAATAAAATGTTAAGCAATAATATTATGAAAGTAAATAAAATGAAAAAACAAATACGTAATGTATGCATTTTGTCAATTTCTACAATCTTTGTCCTCTTTGGATTAACTGGTTGTGATCTTGAAGAAGTATTATCAGTTCATGTCCCTGGACGAGTAACAGAAGATGCTTTAAATAGTCCTGCTTTGGCTCAGACACTTGTTAATTCTGTGATAGGCGACACTGAGTGTGCATGGGCTAATATTGTAGGCGCTTCATCGCATCATTCGGATGAATGGATGCCTGGATCAGGTAACTTGACCATGCGAAACTGGGGTCAGAGGAAAATTTATTCTACTGATGCTGGTTATAGTCAAACTCCTTGTTCAGATTGGGGCTACCAACTTTATACTCCGCTTCATACTGCGAGATTTCAGTCTGAAGATATTTACAGTCGACTTGAATCCTTTGAAGGCGTAGATGGAAAGGCAGAGATGCAAGCTACAGTAAGAGCTTATGGTGGTTTTTCCCTTATTGGTTTAGGTGAAACCTGGTGCAGAATGGCAATTGATGGCGGACCTGCATTAACTAAAGCTGATGTACTTAAAGTTGCAGAAGAGAAATTTACAGATGCGATTAACCTTGCTACTAGCGCGGATATTAAGAATATGGCTTTGGTAGGACGTGCCCGTGCCCGTATGGGATTAGAACTCTGGGACCTTGCAGCAGCAGATGCGGCTTTAGTTCCTCTTGATTATGTTAAACATGCAACTCGCGATGGATCGGCAGGTACACGTTATAATAAAATCTTTGAAGGCCTTAATAATGTGAATGATGAAACATCTAAGCATGGTAGTGTTACAGATCTATATCGTGGACTAACCTTGGATGCTGATGGTCTTCCATCTCAAGTAGAAGGTGATACTCCTGATACACGTGTGAGCGTTGTCACAAAAGGTACAATGACGTTTGATTTTGCTACGATCTTTTACTATTCTGATACAAAGCATCAATCACGTGGAGAAGATATGGTAATGGCTTCAGGTAAAGAAGCATTAATGTTTCTTGCAGAGACAAAAGCAAGAAGTGGTAATTCAACTGGTGCAATTGCTGATATGAATACATTAAGGACTCTTGCTGGGGTTCCTAGTATTACTGGAACACCTGCTGATATTATGGCATTGGTAATAGAAGAGCGTAAAAGGAATTTCTTCTTAGAAGGAGGTCATAGACTTGTAGATATGATTCGTTTTAGAGGTAGTAGTTACAATATTCCATTTCTTGGTGAAGCTGGCTCTATTCATCCTGCGGGTGTGGACCAAACTGGTGCAGAGTATGGTACTTTGACATGTTGGGAATTACCTGCTGTAGAAGTTAATGGGAATGAAAATATAGTCCAGTAATATTCTTCCAAAGATCAAGTTTTCTCTATATTAATTAAAAAAAATAAACCCCCAAAATTTTGGGGGTTTATTTTTTATATATTAAAAGATAAAAAAAGTACTACTTGATGTTTTTAAATGGTATGGCGCGAAAGATACACCTCTATCTAAAAATCAATTTGGAAACCGCGCTTAATTGTCACTAAAGAAAAAATAATATAATTGAATCATTTCAATAAAATAATATCATTTAAAGCATGAAGAATTTAAAACAAGTATTTTTACTAATCAGTTTGCTGAGTTCGATCATTTTTGCTCAATGGACAAACCGATACCCAAAAATAACTGGAATGAATCATCATGTTTATCTTGAAGGATACGAATTACCAACGCTTACGATTGGGCCGATAGACCCTTCAGTCTCACCCGATAATTTAACAGTAGCATTTTCATCACGAGGTTGGATTTGGTTACTTAATATCGAAACAGGCATAGCAAAACGTCTTACTAAAGGAGGACCGATGGACTTCCGTCCAAGTTGGTCACCTGATGGTTCACGTATTGCATTTGTACGTGATAATGGGTCTGATACTTGGATTGTAATTTATAATTTACGTAATGGAAGTGAGGAGAAGGTTATAAACTCTCCTGCAATAGATCTTGATCCTGTTTTTTCAGCTGAGGGAACATTGCTTTATTATGGATCTGCAAAGATGGGTACTTTTGATATTTGGCAATATTCACTTTCTAGTAAGCAAAATTCATTATTATTTGAAGCACCTGGTACTCAACTGAGACCTCAACCACATCCAAATGGAAAGCAATTAATATATTTACATAAGGGTGGCTCCAATGATATTAGAAGTCGGCAAATAGCCTCGAATCCTAAGGATGATTTTGTATCTCTTGTTGATTCTACAAATAAAATTATTATATCTGAGCGAAATATGTCCATGACAAGACCCGCTTTAGCTCCTTCTGGCGATCTAATCATCTATAACTGGCCTACGCAAGAAAATTATGAACTTCGTTTATTAAATATAAATGACCCATCCACAACAGTTCTTTTAACTTCTTCTGAAGGATTACCATTGACTCCAGCCTGGAGTCCGGACAGTAAATGGATATATTTTTCAGAAGCTGACAAGGACGAAGTTTTTTTTCTTAAAAGAATTTCTGTGTTTGGAGGTACTGTTGAGACAATAGATATCTCTGTATGGGATTGGGGTGAACCAACTGCTAAATTAATTATTAATACAAAAATAAAAGGGTCTAATAAATTAACCGCATCCAGAATAACAGTGAAGGACAAAAAAGGACATTTTGTTATTCCAGATAAGGGTCAGAGTCGATTTGATGGTCAAAATGGAAAAGTTTTCTTTTATTCAAACGGTCAAATTGAATTAACAGTTCCGCTTGGTGAAATTGAGATTTCAGCAGTTAAAGGACTTACTACTCCAATAAGCACGAAAAAGATTAATCTTATTCGTGCAGCTCCAAAGAAAGTTACATTATTTTTATCCTCAATCTGGGATAACGAGGATAATGGGTGGATTTCAGGTGATCATCATTTCCATTTGAATTATGGTGGTCAATATCAACTTACTCCAGATGATATTTTTCCCATGATGGCAGGTGAAGCTCTTGATGTGGCCACACCGCAATTAGCAAATTTACATAATCGTTTTGAAGATCAAAAATATTGGGGTTGGAGATCCCCAACTAATGAACCTTTAATTATATTTTCCCAGGAAGTGCGCTCTCATTTTCTTGGTCATTTGGGCCTTTTAGGAAATACTGGTCTATTTTGGCCATGGATATGGGGACCAGGATATCAGGTGTATAATCTTGATGACCGTACTAATACAGTACCGCTAAATTTTACACGCGATCAAGGAGGATTGAGTTTATATGTGCACCCATTTATGGGAAAGAACCCTTTTAGTCAAGCAGGTATGCGAGGAGTGCCAAGAGAATTAGTTGCTGATGGAGTATTAAGTGCCTTTGATCTTTTGGAAGTTGCTTGTCTATGGAGTGATGAAATAGGTACAAGTAAATTATGGTATCGATTTTTAAATATTGGAGTTCCAATCGCACCATCTGGTGGAACAGATGTAATGAATAATTTATATCGTACAATGGCTATTGGTACAACAAGAGTATACGTATTTACAAAAGGTAAAAAAGATTGGTCAACATATTCTAATGCGCTTAAAGCTGGAAAGTCTTTTGTAACTAATGGTCCTATTTTAGATTTTAAAGTTGATGGTACTATTCCTGGAGGTACAGTTCCAAGTGCAGAAACAGTCAAATGGACTATAGACGTTCATAGTGCATTAGCAGTTGATAGTGTAGAAGTGATTTTGAATGGAGAGGTTATTTGGAAGGATAAAGGGCTTAATAAACCTGGCTCGATATCGTATAAAGGAGAAATAAATTTACCGCTTGGTGGTTGGATTGCAGCAAGAGCGATGGGTGGTCCAATTATTTGGCCTGCAATGGATAGTTATCCTTTTGCCCATACTTCACCAATTTGGATCGATTATGTTGGAAGTGCAGATATCAATTCAAAGAAAATATCAGCTGAAGAATTAATTACTTTGCTTAATATTTCGGAACAGAGAGTTATAGATGGATATAAAGATTTACCTATTCCAAATTTAAAAGCACATTTTAATAAAGCGCGCAAGCACCTTGAAGAATTGTTGAAATAAAATTATTAATTAAACCGAAAAATCAGATGTCTAACCAATGGTCAGATAGATTATCCTTTATCGTAACCACCGCCGCTTTTTCCGTGGGTCTGGGAAATATCTGGCGATTTCCCTATATCGTGGGAGAAGGAGGAGGCGGTGCTTTTTTATTGGTGTACCTGATCCTGATAATGATTATTGGAATACCTATCATGACGATTGAAATTTCTCTGGGGCGAATGTCGTCATCGACTCCGTTAATTGGGTTTGGAAAATTAAGCCGCCATTCGTTATGGGGTCGATTGGGTTGGCTGGGTGTTCTCTCTGCTCAGCTGATTATGTGCTATTATGTAATGATCCTGGCCTGGGTAGTGATCTATTTTGGTGAAAATTATTCGGGGAATCAGGCGATCCTGGAAACAGCAGATCTGGAGAATCATTTTACGGCTATTGCCTCCGATTCGAGAAAAATAATTTCCGTCATTTTTGGGATGATGACTGTATCTTTTTTTATTATCAGGCAAGGATTACAGGATGGTCTGGAACGGTATTCCAAATACATGATGCTGGCCTTTATAGTGATATTGCTCGGGCTGGCTGTTTGGGCTACTACGCTGGATGGAGCAGCGGTAGGTTATCGCTGGTATTTAATGCCTGATTTTTCGAAAATCAATTTACAGGTGGTATTAAGTGCACTGGGGCAATTGTTTTTTTCTATTGGTGTTGGCATGGCGATAGCTTTCGCCTTTGGAAGTTATACCAATAATAAAGAGAACCTGATCACAAGTACCGGTTGGATAGTATTTATAGATACTCTCTTTGCTGTTCTTGCGGGGCTAATAATTTTCCCAGCCATATTCAGCTTTGGTTTGTCTCCCGATTCCGGCCCTAATTTAATTTTTATTACCATGGTCTCCATTTTTGGTCGCTTGGAATACGGTCAATTATTGGGTTCGATTTTCTTTTTGCTACTATTTTTAGCGGGCTTTACATCCCTCTTGTCCAATCTGCAGGGTTTAAAAGATAGTTTTCAGGACAAATATAATTTATCTTCTTTTAATGCCTTATTGTTTGTGTCGGGCTTTATTACGATTGGTTCCATTCCTGTAGTATTTTCCTATTCAGATAACTCCGTTCAACTTTTTGGGATGACTGTTTTTGGCCTTTTGGATTATCTTACCAATAAAATTATGTTACCCCTGAACGGATTATTGATAGCAATATTTGGTGCTTATGTGATTGGATATGAAAAGTTAAAAGCACATTTAGAGTTGGGGGCTGAAAATATAAAAATTGGGAATTACTGGAAATATATCATTAAATGGATTATCCCCATTTCACTTTTAATTATTCTATTTAACGGAATTATATAAAAGTAAAAAATGGTATGGCCATTATGGAGTCTCGCGAAAAATTATCATTCCCAGAAGAATTTTTAAAAAGCTATTGTACACGTTATAACTAGACTAAGTAAAAATAATAAGTATGCCTAAACTGCTATCAATCATTTCATTTTTTTTGTTACTAATTGTTGGTGTCTTTCTATTTATTGAAGAACAGCCAAATCGATCCATTACTGATGAGTTAGGTAATACCACGACTATATATGAAGGCCATGGTATTATTCATGATACTCATCCTTCAATGTTGATTGGAGGTCCTGGCAAACAACGGTCCAGACCAATTTTCTTTCTTGCATCATTATTTGGAATTCTTGGTTTTTTATTTATAATCACTACCATTTTTTATGGAATGCGAACAAAGTCGCCTGCAAGAAACCCAAGAAAGTGGTTGTTTTACTGTAGCATTGTAGTTGTTTTTACTTTTTTCGGCGTATTGTATTTTTATTGGAATTATATAAATAATATAGAACTCGTACTTTTTGGCTCATTACCGATATCTGCTTCGTGGGTGGTCTATGGTATTTGGTTTACACCTATTTTGTTTAGTCTGGTATATATTTTTGGTTTTGAGCAATTTATCTGGAATAAAAATGATGAAGAACAATTTAAAAATCTGCTCAAGAAAAAAAATAAGGTTGACCAATAATATATATGGAAGGTTATCGTAATTCAATTACCGTACTTTTCGTAATTATTTATATGGTATTATGTATCATTATTGGTTTATGGGCGATGAAAAGAACAAAAAATACTGAAGATTTTTTCATGGCTGGGAGGAAGTTGGGTTTCTTTATAACTGCAATGGCCATGTTCTCAAGCCTTATGAGTGGATTCGGCTTTGTTGGAGGGCCTGGACTAATATACAGAATGGGTTCTTCTGCCTTTTGGATGTTCATGTCAGTGACAATGGGCTTTTTAATAATGGGTGTTTTACTTGGGAAACGTATTCGCCTATTTGGTGAATTTACAAAATCGGTTTCCTTACCGGATCTAGCCGCTGCCCGTTATAAAAATGAAACAACTCGTTTATTAATGTCTATTGCAATTATTCTTGGGGTTATCGGATATCTGGGTACGCAGATCATGGCAATGGCAATTGTTTTGCAATCTGTAATATATAATGCTGATTGGATACCTAATATTAGTTCAACGGCATCAATACTTATTTCAAGTTCTGTTTTAGTTTTTTATTGTGTAACTGGAGGTATTATAGCTTCAGTGTATACAGATGTTGTGCAAGGTACAATAATGCTTATATCTGCTATATTAATATTTTTTACTGCCCTTGCAACAGTTGATGGAGGTTTATCAGGTATAGCTACAACTATGTTTTTGGATGATTCAGAATCAATTGGTTCATTTGGAACGCTTGGCATGATTGGGTGCCTATCTTGGTATTTTGTTTTTGCAGTGGGCGTTTCTGGTCAGCCACATTTAATTACAAAATTGATGATGACACGAAATGTTTCACAAAATAAGCAAACAGTGCCTTTGAGCATGATTAGTTATGGAATTTCTACGTTGTTAATTATTGGTATTGGTTTGGCGATGAGGGCTTTGGTTTTACAGGGCATTCATCCCTCACCAGCCAAAGCAGATGACGTTGCTGCATTATTTTTACAGAGTTATGCGCATCCTGTACTTGCCGGTGTAGTGATCGCTGGTTTATTTGCTGCCGTAATGTCTACTGCTGATGCATTTTTAAATATTGGTGTTGCAGCAATTGTTCATGATATACCTAAAGCCATTGGACGTACTTTATTTAAGGATGAATTATACTGGTCCCGCATAATGACCATAATTTTAGCTGCTGTGGCAATTATTTTTGCGCTCTATTCCAGTAAAGAAATGGTTGCTCTGCTTGGTGCGTTTGGTTTTTCAACTTTTGCAGCTGCTATTGTACCGACTATAGCCATTGGGCTTAACTGGAAACGTGCAACCGCAACGGCTGCTAATGTTGCTATGGCAGTAAGTCTTACTTTAATTTTTTTCTTACAGTTGGGCAATATCAATATTCCATACGGTATTGATAAAGGTGCGATAGCAATGCTTGTTAGTTTAGCGCTTTTCTTTTCAATTTCTTTTTTTTCGAAACCTCCCAAAATTGATCCTTATATTGATGAGATCATGGATCTATAGATATATAATGGAGTAAAATTATGTCATCACTTTCTCGCTGTAATAATATTAACGATATAAGAAAACTGGCAAAGCGTCGCTTGCCAAGGGCCATGTTTCATTATATCGATGGTGGTGCAGATGATGAGGTGACTTTACGGCGTAACACAGCTGCCTATGAAGATTATGACCTCCAACCTAGTTTTTTAAATCCGGTTGATAAGATTGATACCCGAATTAATCTTTTTGGCAAAAATTTGGATATCCCCTTCTTTATCGCGCCCACCGGTATGTCACGCCTATTTCACCATACAAAAGAAAATGCGGTAGCTCGTGCGGCTGACAAATTCGGAACTGCATACACATTGTCTACTTTGGGTACAGCCAGCCTTGAAGAAATTGCAAAAGAAACAGGTGGGCCCAAAATGTTTCAAATATATATTCTGAAAAATCGAGAACTCACTAAGGAATTTGTAAGTCGTTGTAAAGATGCGAATTATGATGCTCTTTGCCTCACAGTTGATACCCCTATGGCAGGTAATCGTGAAAGAGATAAAATAACGGGTATGACTATGCCCCCTCGTTTTACCTTTAAAACTTTACTGAGTTTTGCTTTACATCCTAGCTGGTCTTTTAATTTACTTTTGCATCCTGATTTTCGTTTAGCCAATGTTGTCCATAGAGTAGATGCTTTAGCTAATAGCACCATGAGTCTCATTGAATATGTCAATAGTCAGTTTGATCGAACAGTTTCATGGGATGATGTCGCTTGGCTTATTCAAGAATGGAATGGCCCTTTTATTATTAAAGGCTTATTGACAGCTGATGATGCAAAAAGAGCAAAGGATGTTGGTGCCAGTGGAGTGATGATTTCAAACCATGGTGGCAGACAACTTGATGGCACACCGGCGCCAATTGATTGTATAACATCCATGCGTGAAGCTGTAGGAAATGATCTGGAACTTATAGTAGATGGCGGTATTCGGCGCGGGACCCATATCATCAAAGCATTAGCCTTAGGTGCGGATGCTGTTTCTATAGGGAAAGCTTATCTTTATGGACTTGGCGCCGGAGGGCAAAAAGGTGTAGAATTGGTACTGGAAATGCTCCGCAATGAACTGGAAAGGGATATGGCTTTATTGGGTGTCGATTCTATTTCACAACTTTCAAATAAATATATTCGGAAACGATTATATATAGAGATTGATTATGCATAAACAATTTGTCATGGTATTATCCGTGATCCTTTTTTCAACTGGCAGTGAACTGTTAGCAGATTCAAAAAATGACGAAAAACGGCCCGCCTCATTCGAATCATTGAATTTGATGGCGATGGTTAAAAACCTTGCGCCGGCGCCAAACTGGATTGGTAATGAAGATCGGTTCTGGGTCAAAAATGAAAACATGGATGGTGTCCGTTATAGAATCGTTAATTTGATTGAGGAGATATATTAATGTACCGTTTACACTTGATGAAGATTCAAAGAGTTTCAATGCTAATATTATTCATATTGATGGTAGGATGTGACCAGACCATTAAACCATCTTCGGAAGTAAAAACTATTGCTGATGATTTATATAATCTTATACTTGAAGAATCAATTTATCTGAGATTGCAGAATGAACTTCCTATAACATTTTTCCCAGATATGACCTATGAAAATGCTCTTGCTAACGTGGAAAGGGCCAAAACCATGATTGCACGTATCGATGCAGTAGATCAAAGCGTTATTAATCACAGTGATAATCTTACCCTGGCCATGATGCGGCAATTCCTCCAAAGAGACGTAGATGGTTTAGACTACTACTGGAATGAATTTTCAATTACGCCCTACAATATTTACTGGGCAGACTATATGAAACAGGTGTTTTCGACCTTCAAATTTGAAAATCAGGATGATATGGATCTTTATCTAAAGCTTGTTTCTGAATATAAAGATTTTTTCAATCAACAACTGGACAAATTGAAAATACAAGACGAAAAAGGCTTTCAACTACCAAAACCTGAACTGCCATTGGTCCGGGGCGTTATAAGTCAGTATCAATTATCTGCTAAAGCTATGTTGACACCTAATCGGGATCGATTATCTAGATTATCTGAAGAAAAAATAAATGATTTTTTTATCCGTTTGGAAAACAAGATAAGTAATGAAGTCTTAATGGCATTTGATTCAATATTGGCTTTTTTAGAAGGGGATTATAGCAATCGGGCCTCCGAAAGAGTTGGTGCATACCAATATCCAGGAGGAAAAGATTATTATAATTATAGAATCAAGGCTATAACCAGTTTAAATCTCACGGCTGAAGAGATTCATGAAATTGGTATGCGCAACGTGGAAGCGTTATATAAAAAAATGGCGGCCTTAAGAGGAAAATTGGGTTTTGAAAAAGGTCAGAAATCCTTTCATGAAAAAATCATGAATGATCCTCACTTCATTGCCAAGACATCTGACGAAGTGGAAGCCCGTTATATGAGTTACATCCGCAAAATTGAACCTCATATTGATAGGTTATTTTCTAAGCAACCTGAAGCACCATATGGTGTTACACGGCTTAGCCAGGCTTTGGAAGGATCTATGACATTTGGTTATTATGCGAGGCCGACTCCTGATAATCCTGTTGGTGAATATAATTATAACGGATCTAATCTCAATAATCGCCCCATGCTTTGGGCTGGCCCACTGATATACCATGAACTTGTTCCGGGACATCATTTTCAGATTAATCTAAGTTTGGAGAATGAAGATATGCCTGAAATACGGAAAGATCTGATACTTGCGGGTGCAGCAAATGTTGAAGGTTGGGGAAACTATGGCGCCAAACTCGCAGAAGAGATTGGTATGCTGGAGGATCCATTGGACCAGTACGGATGGGCCGTTTTCCACATTTTCTTTTCCACTAGACTTGTTGTTGACACTGGAATGAATGCACTCGGCTGGTCTTTAGAGGAGGCACGTGACTTCATGCGAAAATATACCTTTGCCACCGAAACTGAAATCGCCACTGAAACACTACGCTATGCCGTGGATATGCCCGGCCAGGCCCTGGCCTATAAAATTGGAATGGATAAGTTTTTTGAACTGCGATCGCACATGCAAAATGAGCTGGGAGATAACTATAATATCCGGGATTTTCATGATGCTGTTTTGATTGAAGGACCCATGCCACTTAATATTTTAGAGAAACATATTGATTGGACGATTGACCGGATTAAGAAAGAATAACAGTTTGAAAGGAGTATCCACCATTTCATCATTAAATAGGTTTCTGCGATTGATCGTTTCAGTCATATTCATCCTGTGCAGTTGTACACCACCTGCATCAAATCTAGACTCAAGCGTAGCATCCTATCCAATAATTCCGCTAAAAACCTTATTAGCACAACCCAGTTTTAATGCTCCACAGATTAGTCCTGATGGTACAATGGTTGCTTTTATTGCTCCACTTGAAGGTATTCCAAATTTATTTGTTGCCCCTATTCATAATTTGGATTCGAGGAAACCACTGACCCATTACAATGATCGGGGGATACAAGCACGCGATGTCAGTGGTATTGTCATGTATAAGTGGAGTTCAGATAATCAATTTTTACTATATCCAAGAGATTATAATGGTGATGAAAATTGGGATATTTATAGCGTTAATGTTGAGACAGGCAAAGGGAATAATCTTACACCAAGCCCAGGTGTAAGGGTCTCCATCCTCGGTCAAAGCCGAAGGAACTTTGATAAGGTTATCATTTCGATGAACGACCGCATCCCACCCCTACCTGACCTTTACACGCTTAATATAAAAACGGGTGAAAAACAACTTGTAGAATTCAATGATGATGGTTTCGTCGCCTATGTTGTAGATAATGATCTCAAACCGCGTGTTGCATTAAAACTGACATCAGGAGGCTCAATGGCACTTTATCGTTCTATCGGTGATGGTACATGGTCGCATTTCTTTGATGTCACTTCGGAGGATGTTCCTGCAATTAAGTCCAGTTCGTACCAAAAGATTGTTCACATTGATAAAACCAATACAAAGTTATACGCTTATGACAGTCGTAAACGAAACACGAATGCGTTGATTGAGTTTGACCTTGAAACGGATGAAAATCGAGTTGTAGCAGTAGATGAAAACGTTGATATTGGTGGGGTCCTATACGACCCATCAAGTCATAAACCGCAGGCATACGCTGTGAATTGGACAATGAAACACTGGGTTGCGATTGATCCCTTAATCGGTGCAGACCTTCAGTTTCTTGGTGACCGTACCGAGGGGGAATTTGAGATAATAAGCCAGTCGAATGATAATCAGAAATGGGTCGTTCAATTCATGGAGTCAGACTCCCCTATTACATTTCACATTTTTGATCGAAGAGAGAAACAACTTACCAAAATGTTCACTTCAACTCCTCAACTCGAAGGCTTATCTCTGGCAAAGATGCACCCTTATGTTATGAAGTCTCGTGACGGGTTTGATCTTGTTTCATACGTTGTTCTACCGTTTGGAACGGATCCTGACAATAATGGGAGACCTATAAAACCATTACCAACCATTATGATTGTGCATGGCGGCCCTAGCGATGAAAGGGCGACCTACGCTTTTGGCCCTTTTGTCCAATGGTTAGCAAATAGAGGGTATGCTGTTCTATATGTGAACTTCAGAGGGTCACCAGGATTTGGTAAAAGTTTTATGAACGCTCAAAGACTCGAATGGGGTGGAAAAATGCATGACGATCTGATTGATCAGGTTAACTGGGCTGTAGCAGAGGGGGTTGCTCAGAAAGATAAAATAGCTATAATGGGCGGAAGTTACGGAGGGTATGCTACACTCGTGGGTATGACCATGACACCAGATATTTTTGCCTGCGGTGTAGAGATAGTAGGTCCCTCCAGTCTTGAAACGTTTATGCCTCATTGGGATGTGGACCAAATGGCAACTATTGTGGGTGATCCTCGCACGGAAGATGGACGAAAACTTCTTCAAGCACGTTCCCCTATTAATTTCGCTCATCAGACAATAAACCCTATTTTAATTGGTCAAGGAAAAAACGACTCAAGAGTACCACAAGTTCAATCTGATAACATGGTAGAAAAAATGGTAGAGAACGGCGCAAAAGTAACCTATGTAGTTTTCCCGGATGAGGGTCATGGATTTAATCGGCAAGAAAATATTTTTGCTTTCTGGGGAATTACGGAGCTCTTCCTTGCCAAATATCTTGGAGGTCGAGCTGAACCTATTGGAGATAAATTAGAAGGATCCAGCGCGTCAATTCCCGTTGGAATCAATCATATTAGGGGACTCAAAAAAAGCGTTAAAACACCGAAAGAGTAATGAAAAAGTCCCTCGCCATACTGCTCCTGCTTTTCATTTAAAGTCACTTTCCCAATCTCAACCTCTTCAAATTAATAGACTAACTAAAGTTAGGTATTATTTTGTATATTTCATTCATCTTAATAGGACGTTAATAATTGAAGAAAAATTTAAAAAATAGAAAGATTAATGTTGGTCGACGTTCTACTTTAAAAAGATTAGGTGCAATTGCAGCTTATAGTTTGGGCTTCCCTTATATTAATTTTGGATCACATAAATTATTTGCCTCAACTAACAAACGTTATTCTAATCGCTCAATATCCTTAGTCACTGAAAATATTGTTATTGATATGCTTGGATTAATAACTCTTAATGTTGATACGCAAAAAAGATGGGGATCCGCTGGAGATGGAATATCACAAAAAGATATAAATGAATTTAAATCTTCTGGTATCAATGTATTTCATCATGCGTATGGCGTGGGAGGTAAGAATCAAACCGAAGCAAAAATAAATTGTTTAAACTTTATAGGTTCTTTAAATAGCCTTATAGCAAATCGACCAGATGTATTCATGCGAATTGATAGTATTAGAGATATGACTAATGTCATGGATAATGGTAAAGTTGGTGTGATGCTTGGTATTCAAAATGCTTCTCATTTTATTACAGAAGATGATGTGGATCTATTTCACGATTTGGGCCAACGTGTTTCACAATTAACATATAATTCAAGGAATATGATTGGGAATGGATCAACTGAAAGGATAGATGGAGGTATAAGTGATTTTGGTAGTAGAATTATTGAAAGAATGAATAAGGTTGGTATGGCTATAGATGTGTCACATTGTGGGGACCAAACAACATTAGATGCATTTGATATATCAAAAAAACCAGTATTAATAACTCATTCCAATGTTCGTGCCTTAAATCCCAGTCATCCTCGCTGTAAAACAGATGAAGCAATTAAAAAAATGGCAAAAAATGGTTCGGTTATTGGCATTACAAATGTACGTAATTTTGTTAAAGCTACTGAACCTACAACTATTGAACATTTGTTAGATCAATTTGATTATGTTCGAGATCTAGTAGGCTCAGAACATCTAGGAATCGGTAGTGACATTGATCTTCATGGATATGATGATACGCCTGCAAAATGGTATAAAGAACTCAAGGCTGGTTACAAAGGGAGTTATGCTTTTAGAGAGAAGATAGATATAGAAGGAGTAGATCATCCTAAAAGAATGTTTGACTTAACAGATGGATTAATTAGACGTGGATATTCAGATAGAGAAATTCGAGGAATCTTAGGAAATAATTTTAAACGAGTCCTATCAAAAATTTGGACTTAGAAAAAGAGAAAAATATGTTAAAGCAATTTAAAACACTCATTTACACTTTATTTGTATTCAACTTACTAAGTGGATTTCAAATATCGGATAGGATAAATAATCCAGATGTAATTGAAGTATTTTTTGATGGAATTATCGATACATATATGAAAGAAAATAAAAGTCCTTCCGGTACAATTTCTATAGTATACCGTGATCAAATCATTTTCTCAAAGGGGTATGGTTATCAGAATATTGAAAAAAATATACCAGTTGTTGCAGATCAGACAATGTTTCGACCTGGTTCAGTGTCCAAGCTTTTTACTTGGACTGCAGTAATGCAATTAAAAGAACAGGGAAAATTAGATTTGGACACAGATGTAAATACCTACCTTAAAACATTTGCAATCAAAGATACTTATCCAGGTAAGCCAATTACCCTTCGTCATATATTAACTCATACAGCTGGATTTGAAGATGGTGGATTGGGATATTTAATTATAACTGATATTGATAAGTCAATACCATTAAGAGATGCTATGGAAAAATACCAGCCAAAAAGGGTAAATCCGCCAGGTATGCAAACAGCTTATTCTAATTATGCATCCTCCTTAGCTGGTTTGATTGTATCAAATATTTCTGGTATGTCATTTCAAGATTATATCAAAAAATATATTTTTGAACCACTAGAAATGAATTATTCAACATTTAAAGAGCCACTTCCAAATGAATTAGAAAATAATATGGCTGTAGGGTATGCTTTTGAAAAAGGAAGGTTTGTTGAAAAGCCATTTGAGATAATCTCTAATTTCAGCCCTGCTGGAGCTTTATCTGCTACTTCAACAGATATGGTTAATTTTGCCCTGGCATTTTTAAATGGCGGTAGTTTTCAAGGAAACTATAATCTAGATGGTAGAAAATACACCAATCGTATTCTACAAGAAGAGACAGTAACGGAAATGCTTTCGCAGAATTTTAGCCATGATTCAAGATTTCCAGGCATGGCATTGGGTTTTTATGAAAGTAGTATAAATGGTAATCGATTGGTTGGGCATGGTGGTGATACACAATATTTTCATTCTGATCTAGCAATTGATTTGGAAAATGATATAGCAATTTTTGTTTCTTTTTCCGGTACGGGGGGTGCTAAAGTTCGGTCTGTAATTGTTCCAGCATTTTATAACGAATTTTTTCCTGTTGATCTAGCACCATTATCTATTTCTGAAGATTTTAATGAAAGAGCAAATCGTTATGCAGGTTCGTATTTATTTTGGCGATCTAATTTTTCAACAATTGAAAAAGTTTTGAATTTAGGGTCAGCTTTAACAGTAGCACCTTCTTCTGAAAATACAATTATTCTTTCAGGGGAACTTGCTGATGCTTTTTTTGGAAATGCAAATATTCAGTTCATTGAAATTGATCATAATTTGTTTCAAGAAAGGGGTGGAAAGAATAAAATAGCATTTCAAGAGAATGAAAGTGGTGAGATTATTGGAATGATCTTTGATTCGTTGCCATTTATGTCAATGTATAAAGCTTCAATGTGGAAGGGTGCTTCATTTAATTATTTGTTTATTGGATTGTCTGTGATTCTTTTCTTAGGTGTGATGCTACGTTTAGCATACCAATGGTCGATTTATAAATCATTACCAAAAGAAGAAAAGGATGCAACAACTTCAGCAATTGTGGCTGCGGGATTGAATCTTGGATTTTTCATTTTCGGCATTATAGCATTATCCGTTGATGGAGATAAACTTTTCAGTGTAGGAGTTACTCCATTAATGAAATTCTGGTTATTATTCCCAATTCTAGCAACTATTGCAGGGGGCTATCAAATATATCAATCCGTAATAGTTTGGAAAAATAATTTTTGGGGTATTTGGAAAAAAATTCGTTTCAGTATCATATCTTTATGTTGTTTATTCATGATATGGTTCTACTATTACTGGAATATCTTAGGATTTAATTATCTTTAGAGAATTGGCTAAGCTATATAATATGTTGTTTATGATACTAGATCAGGAACAAATGAGCACCTATGCTCACAAATTCACAAAAATGGAGTATCACTAAATAGTTTTTTTGAATGGGAATGGAGGACAAAAATATCTGAAATAATACCTTGCTTTTCAATATGTTCCACAAATATATTGTCTTGGAGCTGATTCCAACAAAAAATATGGAAAAGGCTAGTAACGTAAAATTAAAGGAAAAATCTGATGAAAAAAGTTTTATTAATTTGTTCAACTTTAATTCTATCGACATTTCTAATCGGTCAAACTTTGATCACTGGAAAAATAACAGATTCTAGAACTGGAGAACCTCTTGTAGGCGCAAACGTGCTCGCTGAAGATTCCGGAGGTATTGGATCAACAACCAATACAGAAGGTGAATATTCATTTAGTCTACCAGCTACGATTGTAGGTGATGTTCGAGTAACAGTTGCATATATTGGATATAAAACGACAACTAGTGCAGTTTCTATTACTGGTGTACCTGCACAATTCGATTTTGCATTAGATATTGATGTGTTGCAAGGAGATTTAATTGTTGTAACTGGGCAAGGTCTTGGAGTTGATAAAAAGCGTTTATCAACAACTATTGAAACAGTTGATGATGAAAAACTAGACTTTACTCAAACAACTCAACTTGAGTATGCAATACAAGCTGCTGTACCTAGTATGAAAATGGATATTAGCGGTGGTCAGCCAGGTGCGGCAAGTTCAATTCGATTAAGAGGATACAGTACTATTTCAAGTGCTTCTACACCTGTTATTTATGTGGATGGTATGCGTGTTAATAATGGTTATGGTGGCCAGTTAGAGCTACACAATGTAGTTGGAGGTGGAGCGAGTGAAGGTGCGAACGCCATAGCTGATATTCCAATCGAAAGTATTGAAAGAATTGAAGTTATTAAAGGAGGTGCGGCTGCAACAATGTATGGCTCAGATGCCTCAAATGGCGTTATCCAAATTTTTACAAAGAGTGGTACCGCAGGAAAAACAAAATTCACTTTTGGTATGGAAAGTGGTACAAAAGAACCAAAAACCGAATACTTTTTATATGATTCATCAAGTGATATTTTGTTTAAAAATGCACAAAGTAAGTTATACCGATTAGGTATCTCAGGAGGTAATCAGCGTATTCTATTTAATTTTTCTGGTAGTGCTTACGAAGATGATGGATGGTGGGCTGGTAATGGCGGCCCATCAGGTAATGGTGGTAACATGCAAAAAAAATATTCAATGAGAAGTAAGGTTTCTGCTAAAATGGACAATGGTTTAAACTATATTGGAAGTTTTGGTATGACTTCACATCAATACAGTCGTATTGGAGTTGGTGATAGTTATAATCCATACTCTTTAATAGAGTTTGGAACTTTAGGTGATATAGATACACTTGCAGCAGATAAGCTTAAAGAAATAAAAGATAGATATCAGAGGTGGATTGATGTCTCAGACTATCAAGTAAGAGTGAAACGCTTCCAGCATTCTCATAGTTTAGCATATAACCCAAGTGAAAAGATTACGACACAAGTAACCCTAGGGATGGATATGAGAAGTTCTCGCAATACACAAATTGTTACTAATGAGGTGACTCGGTTTACAGGAAATGCGGGAATAGATGAAGGATATATTAATAAGTCAGAAAGATTCTTTTATGGTCTTAACGGTGATGCGCAAATTGCATACAAAGATAATTTTGGTGAAATCTCATTATTAGCAAATGGTGGATATTCATTTTTTAATAATCATGATAACCAGTATCGAATTAATGCAATTAATGTGGTTGATGGATCTCGTTCAGTAAATAATTCTGCTGAAACATTTTCAAGTGATTATCTTCTTGCCGTTGCCAATTATGGATATTATGGTCAAGTAAATATTGGTTATAAAGATCGTTACTTTGTTGAATTTGGTATGCGGTCAGATGAGAGCACTGCTTTTGGTCAAGACTTTGGCGCTCAAACCTATCCTAAATTTGGACTATCCTACAACGTGGGTTCGGAGCCCCTTTTCAAATCAGTTGTTCCGGACTTTATTGTTTCAGATGCAAAATTAAGGTTTAGTCAAGGCTCTACGGGGAACTGGCCTAAGCCTTATCAGAATGAACGTACACTTACACCAAATTCTTATTTAGGAGGTAATGCCTTTACTTTTGATAATCCTGGGGATGCAACTTTAGGACCTGAGTATATGACCACGACTGAAATGGGCGCTGATCTTTCTCTAGTAAATAATAGGGTAAACCTAACTTTTACTAGTTACAAATCAACAACTGAAGATGCTCTTATGCCAACACCTCCATCTACCTCGTCAGGCTTGGGTTTGCAATTAAGAAATATTGGAACTCTTGAAAATACAGGTATTGAATTAGCTTTTGATGCAAATATCCTTAATTTTGCTGGATTCGACCTAAATGTCAATTACTCTTGGAATGACGTTGATAATAAAGTTGTTTCTCTTGGTGGTAAACCACCGGTTAGAGTTATGAACTTTGTTGGAATTATGGATGCTTATGCAATAGAAGGTAAACCAATAGGTGTTGTTAAGGCAAATTGTACTTATTTTGATGCTGATGGAAATATTGATTCCACAGTATTTGGCAAAGAGCTTGCTACAGTGGCTTCAAACACTTTTGGCAACTTTGGTCTATCGTTAAAATACAAAGATATTGCTACTCTCTATGTAGATGGTAGTTATCAACAAGGTGGACATCAGAGTTCACCCTTAGGGTTAATAAGGCTATTACTTGGAGATCCTTCAGGTGGTGGAATGATTGCTGAGAATATGCAAGGTAAAGCTTCACCATTTACTATGGTAAATCATTTTTGGTTTCCTACTGATTATGTAAAACTTAGAAATGTCACTTTAACAGTTAATGTTCCTACAAAATACATTGCTAGAGCCGGATTAAGTAAAGCGGAAGTATTCGTTAGAGGTAATAACCTTAAAATGTGGACAGACGCACCATTTGATCCTGAGCAGGAAAATGATTCGTTTGGAGCCCAACAAGGAGCATTGAATTTGACTTCTACGAATTATGGTCTTCTTTCGGTCCCCAAGTCAATTGATTTTGGTATTAATGTAACTTTTTAATCAAGAAATTATTATTGGAGAAACACAAATGAAAAAAATATTAATTCGAATTGGTTTTATGGGTGCTATATTGCTTACAAGTTGTGATATTCTAGATTTTAATGAACCAGATCCTAATCCGAACCTTTCAGAAGATGCTATCTTGAATTCTGAAAATTCAATGGCAGGTTGGGTTCTAGGTATTCAAAGACAGTTCATTGAAGTCCATAATGGGTATGTCGTAATGAGTTCATTGATGACAGATAATTATGATTTTCAAGGTGCCCAAGTGAATTCAGCATTAAATATACCTGAAGCACAATCATCATTTCTCGAAATGTATGAAATGTTACAGCCGCTTCATCAGCTTCGTGAAATGGGAAAATATGGAATAGAGACCGTATCACAAAGGGATGAAAATTCTACTACGGACCAATTAGCTTTTTGTCATTTCTTTATAGGCTTTAGCCACCTTATTCAAGCCGAGTTATTTACGATGGCAATACTAGAGCCAGATGGTGCTCCTGTGTCTCCAGCAGACGCTTTTGCAGCTGCAATCACTTCTTTGAAAACTGCACATGATGGAACCTCTGATGCTAGTTTAAAAACAAGATGCCTTTATGCTTTAGCTAGAGCATATTATGGTGCAGGAAATAAAAGTGAAGCCACAAAATATGCATCTCAAGCACTAGCTTCAGATCCAACTTATGTTTATAGAGAACTTCCAGATAATGCATCATGGACCTCAAGTAACTATATGCAGGCTGTGATTTTTAACGGTGGAAACCAAGGTTGGCAACCGCTTCCAAGATTAGACTTTTTAGATCCAAAGTATGCTGGTACAAATACAACTAGTATGGCAGAACAAGATGGCTATATCACACTAAAAGCTGAAGAGAGCCATCTAATTCTTGCAGAGGCTGCTAATGCAGATGGTAATCTTACTAAACAGAAAACTCATATGGAAAATTTGCTAGCCCTTGTAAATAGTCGACCAATGGACTCTGTCCTTGAAACGGATGCTAGACGTAATGATCTGCACTCGGGGATTCAACGCCCAAATAGTGATGATATTAAAGTGAAATCTAGCGCGGATGAGGAAGCACGTGAGGGATTGATATTGAATAGAGTAGGTGCATTTGATGTTGCTCCAGTAACTGTAGGAGTTCCCTCAGTTTCTGGAACTTCAGTTACATCAGCGATGATTCAAGCAGTCTCAACTGCAGATGAAGCTTTAGAATTACTTTATCTTATGAGGCAAGAGATATTGATTGCCGAAGGTAGAAGGATGTTTGATTTGGGAATGCGTTTTCCAACCAATACTGATGAGATAGACCTAAATCCAAATGTAAATGCAGGTGACCCAATTACGAAACCAGTTATTCCTTCATATATCCCTTTGGCTGAAGAAATGAATGCATATACATGGGATGAAGCAGGTAAAGTTGTAACTATACTGCATAATATGAATGCAGTTATAGTGGCAAATAAAACTTCAAGTACAGTCTGTCCTTTTCATTAAACAATGAAAAATAATTAAGATTAAAAAGGGGTCTAATGGGCTCCTTTTTAATTTATAATAAATTTTATGAAAGACTTTACATATAAATTTTCTCTACTAATTTTCGTAGTCCTTTCCTTTGTAAATAGTCAAACAATTGCGATCAAAGCAGCTAAGATTTACACTGCAGAAAAAGGTCGTGTTTACAATAATGGAATTCTGTTAATAAAAAATGGTAAAATAGTTTCAGTTGGAAAAAATATAAGAATACCTAACAAAGCCAAAATATTAGATTATTCAAATTATGAAATTGTTCCAGGATTTATTGACAACCATTCACATATTGGTACACCACCAGAAAATTTGAATGAATTTCCAGTTGTTTTTGGCCCTCAACATAAGATTGTAGATATTTTATCACCTGATAAAACTTTTTGGGAAAAAGTTTATAAAGGCGGGGTTACAACTGTTGTGACTGGCCCTGGTAGCGGGGAAGTCTCATCAGGCCAAGCGGTTGTAATTAAAACATGGGGAGGAACAATTGAAGAAAGAGTTGTGAAGGAAAGAGGTGGTGTTAAAATAGCTATGGGTAGGAAGAGGACTTCGCCTAAAACTAGCATGGCTGTGACGGCATTGTTAAGAGAGAAATTCATAAAAGCAATAGAATACGATAAAAAAATAAAAGATTGGGAAAAGAATAAGAAAGAGATTCCACGCCCTGAAAGAGATTTAGCGCTAGAAGCTTTCGCAGAGGTTTTATCAGGAAAAGATCGAATTCGATCACATGTTCACTCTGCTCATGATATACTTTCTATATTAAGATTAAAGGATGAATTTAACTTTGACTTGACCCTCCATCATTCAACTGAAGCATATAAAGTCCCTGAAGAAATTGCAAAACGTAACGTGAAAGTTGTTGGAATGCCTTTGTTTGCAAGGATTGGTATAAGTGACAGTGTAATGTATACTGGAAAAATAATGAATGACCATGGCATTCTTTTCGCTTTTCACACAGATGATCCAGTAGTATCCTCAAAGTGGCAAAGAGGTAATGCTGGTATGGGCATTCGATATGGAATGACAGAACAAGCAGCATTAGAAGCCATTACAATTAATCCTGCACTTATTGCAAATGTAAGTGAGCGTGTAGGGTCTTTAAAAAAAGGTAAAGATGCAGATTTTGTCATTATTGATGGTCGTTGGTATGAACCAAAATCAAGAATTGTAAAAGTTTATATTAATGGAATGGAAGTTTTTGATAGGTCAACAATTGAAAAATAATTCAATATCTATTTTATGATGATTAAAACCATAACGTTTAAACAGGAATTAATTAACCTATTAAGAACAGATTTTTTATTCTTTATTATATTTCATCCATCTTCTGAAATAAAATGAGAAGAAGTGCAAAAAATTTATCTATTTTTTTGTTTTCATTATCTCTGATTTTACCTCAGTCAGATCTAACTGTAATAAAAGTAGGTCGTTTAATTGATGGAAAAGGTGGAAAACCTTTAATGCCTGCGATGGTTTTACTAGATGGTAAAACCATTGTAAAGGTAGCTAAAAAATTAAAAATTCCTAAGGATGTAAAAATTATTGACCTAGGAGAGGCCACTCTACTTCCAGGTTTAATTGATCTCCATACACATTTGTGTAGTAAGCCTGGTATTCATTGGGAAGATGAGCTAGTTCGCTCAAATCCAGCTGAAGCGGCATTATGGGGTGCTCATAATGCAAAGCGCACTTTATTAGCAGGTTTTACTACTTGCCGCGAAATGGGACCAACTTGGCCTTATGTAGATGTTTCTCTTAGGAATGCTATTGATGAAGGTGCAATCCCAGGTCCCAGGTTATTTGTTTCTGGTAATTATGTTTCTGCTACAGGAGGCGCTGGTGATGCTCGTCAGTTTTCTATTTATGTTGATGTTCCAACCGTCAAAAACCTTGCAGATAATCCAAATGAGATTATAAAAGCTGTAAGAACTAATTTTAAGCATGGTGCTGACTTTATTAAAATTTTAGCTACTGGAGCTGTTCTATCAAAAGGATTGCCACCAGGAGCACAACAATTTACAGATGAAGAAATTGGCGCAGCAGTTAATGAGGCAAATAGATGGGGTAAAACAGTTGCTGCGCATGCGCATGGCGCTGAAGGTATATTGGCGGCAATTCGATCTGGCGTTAGGACTATTGATCATGGATCTTTTTTAAATGATGAAGCAATTTCAATTTTAAAAAATACGCGTAATACCTTTTATGTACCTACTTTGTATACCAGTGATGTCATAAGTG